>Ga0247841_10000969_pt1 | contig 69834 bp, 74 predicted proteins | sample LaCruzMarch2015__2_FD_192410 | JGI IMG/M metagenome (GOLD analysis project Ga0247841, IMG submission 192410) | Freshwater microbial communities from meromictic Lake La Cruz, Castile-La Mancha, Spain - LaCruzMarch2015_18m | ecosystem: Environmental > Aquatic > Freshwater > Lake | place: Spain... | reverse complement strand
CTCCATTTTCCCAATCGAGGACCAGGACGTTCCCGTACTTGGGCTTAAAGCTCAGAGGGTTATTCGCCCAGGGTAACTGAATACAAGTAGCTATAAACAAACTCACGTAAGACTTCCCGCTTCCGCCATCTGCGTACAGCATGGTCGGCTCGCCTTCCGGCAAGATGGGATACAATTTATACTCAGGCGGTTTGATCTTATCGTCTGTCCAGATTTCATTTACCGGCTCACCTTGACGCATCTTCTCAAGGGTGATGACGGAAATCTGTTCGAGTACGCTGTCCCAATCGACCTTGCACTTATACCGTAACTGCATGACGGTCTTGAGCCTGGACTGTGCAATGGGACTGCTGAAGTTGTATATCTGCTGAAGTAAATGACTGTTATATTCGGGGTTGGATGTGGTAAACCATAATTCCCCTTTAACTGTGCCGTCTTTGCCCTCGGACAGTTTCCCGACCTGGGCCGTGAGCTGGTACTCGGCCCAGGTGAACTCGTAATTAGAACCTTTGTCATTAAGTACGGGCTGTGGCATAAGTTATATCCGTCCCGCCTCTCTTCGGTATCTCATAAGCTAATACTTGCTGCCAGAATCTAATCTGGTATTCAATCAACGATAATTTAGGGTGATTTCTTATCGGCGCCGTCTTCAACCATTCCAACTCCTCGATAAGTTCGCCTGGTCGCAGGGTTTTCAACCGCGCCTCATATTCCCTACGGTAATCTATCGGCATATGGATCGGCGCCTCATCGGCCAATTCCATGAGCTGCTCTTTAGTGCCGCCGGCCTCGATCCAATCGCTGATATCCTTGCCTGGGCCCGGCAGCCAGATTATCTTCATGCACTCCGTCATTAAGTAGATTCCATCTGCCACGTCGAGACCGTGTTTCCAGCCAACCGCGTCTTTATCAGGGCAAATGAGCACGAGGGCGCCCTTTAATACCTCGGTATAGCTCTTACACCATTTGCCGGCTCCCATGGCGCAGGTGGTTGCCTCAAAGCCCAGTTTGACCAGGTTATCTGCGTCCTTCTCGCCCTCTACCAGGAAAACGGGTGTTCCATTATTTATAGCCCGAGTGATCTCTGGTAGCCGATAAAGCACGGGTTCAATTCCCTGCAGACTATAAACATGACCACCTTTTCCATTCGGTTGCCGCTGCGTAAAGCGCTTAATCTGAAAACGCACCGTCTCGTGGATTACAGCGCCGGACAGGTCGCGGTATTGATATATTGCAGCGATCTTATCTGTCATCGTTCTTCTGCCTGATGGTTGCCCGGCCCCCGCAGGCTCAGGGGCCGGGCGCAGTTATAAGGAGGCAGGCCTGGCTCGGTTGTTCACGCCGGGTTTGTACCGATGGTTGTTCTATCCCGGACACCAGGCTGATTATTTGTCGTATAAATCCCTGGCCACTACCCACAGCCTGTCTATCTCGCCCACAGACTGTACGTAGGCCAGTACGCTCATGTATCCGCTGTGACGGGCTTCCCGCTTGATATCTCTCCTCGTCCTCAGCCGAAAGGCGTCGTAGAGGTGATTCCATATATTCTCGAACTCGTTAAATTCACAGGGATACTTGGCCATGTATTTGTTGATGAACAGGATGATCTCGTTGCGCCGGGTAAGCGGCGGCACGACCGGCAGCAGGGCTTTGACCTCCTGGCCGCTCTTGAGTAAGGCCACGTCGTTTTTAAGGGAGGTCAGGTCAATGTGTATATCTTCAATATGGCCGGTTACGCCTATGATCGTCTGGGCCAGGGCTTTAATTGATGCCAGATCAAGGTTTAGTGCCGGTGCGGTCTCGGTTACCGCTATCTTTTGCCGCATGGCTGGCACTGCCTGGATCAACCTGCGGTAGAAAACTTTAGCCAGGGGCTTGCGGGATTTACTAATGATGTCGTACAGCCCGACTTCATCCGTATAGGCCATCCGCTGTACTCCGCCGACCGTCTGGCTGCTGATCCATGAAATAGCGCCATAAAGGGGGGCGTTATTATCTATACCCTTGTATGTAGGGTTATCGATGTTTTCTATGTCCTGACTCTGCAGCCTCCTGATTACATCAGCTACATTGCCGACGCCCAGGGCAGCGCAGATATCATTAATGCAATACAGGATCATGCCGCCAGCTCCCGGGACCATCCGGATTACCCTGCCGTTGAACTTGAAAATGGTTAGTTCCCTGGTATTCATAATCCACCTCCTGAATTTATCCGGTCCTGGCTGTCGTGATTACCCTGGGCGTTATCAGCACGCCAGCTATCTCCCTGGCGCCGGCCTTGACCATGGCCCTTATCTTCACTTCGTCAGGCTTGCATAGGTTCCTGGGTACCAGATCGGGGTCCACCACCGTGAATTCCCAATCCTCTTTATAGGTCACGGTCCCGACATGGGCGTGAGAGGTCTTGGGCACGGGCCTTACTACTATTTCTTCCGGTTGGAATACCTCACCGGTTTGAAGTGCCTCGTTGATCTGAGCCGTATTGATCTTCATTTGCTCGATCATCAATGCTTCAGCTTCCCGCTTCTGCTTGGCGTTCCAGTTTTTAAGGGCCAGATCGATTTTGGTTAAGCCTAACTCCAGCCGGGATAAATACGGTTTGAACAGATTGTTGATCTGCTTCTCAGCCTCTCGAATTGGGGCTATTAATTCCTTGCGCTTATCATCGGCTGTCTTCCATGAACGACGGCCTATGATAAGTAAGTCCTCGCAGTTCTTCTGCTGCTCAGGTGTGGTTATCTCCACGGCCTCCACGAAGAAGCGCAGCAGAGATTCATCTCTCTTTTTAAGTTCCTGCAGTTCTAATTGCGCTTCCATCTACTTCGGCTCCATGGCTTCAACTATCTTGGCCCAGGCAGCATCGAGGTCGGTTACTTCTTTGGAATCCGTAACACCGAGTATCTTCAAGATGTCAGCCCGGTATAAATCCCATTTGGCATTGGCCTGGGTAAACAGATGACCAATACTGGTTATCTTCGTACGTTCCGGTGGGCTTTCTTCAGGTTTTCCGCTATCCACAGGCTTGCCTTTCAAGGCAGCGGCTACGTTCTGGATGGTGAAGGCTATCTGTGTACCCAAGATAGTTAGAGCATCCTGTCGGTACAGGTTATTTTCGAACAGGTCAACCTTGCCGGCCACGGCCAGGTCAACGATGGCTTTATAAGCCACCTGGGCAACTATGAGCTCGTCGTTCCTCTGATAGGTGCCCTTTGAAAAGCCCTTAGTATCAGATTTCAGCATGTACGCATCCCCTCGGTCATTCAACTCGAGCTTTTCTGCAGGTATATCATCGCCGGGCTTGAAGGGTTTGAAGGCGATGATCTTCTTATCAACGCCCTCGCAGACAACCTCGTAGTATTTGTTGCCGCTTTTAGAGGTGTTTTCCAACGCGCTTAAGACTTTGGCCATACTTGCCCTCCCTCACATTTATTGCATAACCTTTCTTTATCAGGCACCAGTTGCCTGGCGAATACTGTGAACTTAATTCCGCACTTGCCGCAGATATACCTGTGGCATCGGCCTATCCGGCATTCCACGTATTTCCTAGTGTTCGGCTTCGGTCTCACGTTGCTCACTCTCCACTTTGGAAATGACTTGCCTCATGGCCTTCTCTACCAGCCGATGGATCAAGTAGTCGCTTTCACTGCCCCACTCAACACCAGCCAATACGAACTCACTGATCACTTTGGCCATTTTCTACCCTCGGTTCCGGGAATAATACTTCTCTGATATACTGAGACACTGAGATATTCTTCAGCTTGGCGGCACCTTTAAGGTATGCGACCTGGTGCTTGTCCAGAACTATGCTCATGGTGGATTTTTCCAGTAACCTTTTCTTGCGTCCTCGCATTTGATGCCCCTCAGTGCTTAAATTAACACGGAAAAAGGGGGCTGTCAATACATATTTGTCACTGTTTAATAAGGTATTGCTTATATGCGAAATGTGGCAGAATATGCCGAACTCAATAAATTATTGACAAATAAATTTAAAAATGTTAACTTTGGTTAATGCAATTATTTACTAGCCCAGGTGGTACAATACCGGGTAGGTAATGAGATGATCAGTGAGTTTGGGGAACTCTTAAGGACGCTGCGGCATAGAAAAGGGTTTTCGCAGAAAAAGCTCTCGGATATGGTCGGCGTCAGCCAGGTTTCGATCCTTCGCATGGAGCAGGGGCATGTAGAAAAGCCCACTACCCAGGTAATTGAAAAGTTAGCCAACGCCCTGGATATTGATATCCATACCTTAATAAAGGCAACGATCCCTGATTACAAAGCGCCGTTTGAATTACCCGATAACTTAATATCCAAGCTGCAACTCATTATGCCCATAGCAGTGCCGGTGGTGGCCGAATTGCATATGCCCGGTGAGATTTTAGAGTACGTTTTTGTTGGACGCCCCAAGATTGGACCGGCCAATTATGTTGGCATCCGCGCCAAGGGCGCCTGCATGGAGCCGGAGATCCTGGACGGCGATACAATCATCATCGACCGCGACGCCCTTCCCGAGGCCGGCAAGACTGTGCTGGTATTCCATAACGGGGATGAGGAGCCGCGCTTCATCAAGTACAAGACCAAGGAAGATTTCAAGAACTGTGATATCTACGGCGTCGTGGTGTTCGTTGTGAGGAAAATGTGATCGTAACCAAAGCCGTCAAAGCCGCAATTTACTGCCGGGTCTCCACAGAGATGCAGGCTGATGAGGAGATCCCCATCCTGGGCCAGGTGCAGGAATGCCAGAAATATTGCGCCACCAAGGGTTGGGAAGTGACTAAGGTATATAAGGATGAGGGCTTCACCGGGCGCAACATAGAAAGGCCGGCCTTCACTGAGATGATGGCCGATGCCAAGAAAAGGAAGTTCAGCAAGGTTGTGGTCTGGAAGGGCTCCAGGATAGCACGAAACGTGCAGGACAGGCTGGCCACGGAGACTTTCATGGGCAAGAATGGTGTTGACCTTGTCTCCTTAAATGAGCCTGATTTCGAGGGATCAACGCGTGTTTTGATGCTTCCCATTCTGGCCGCTATCGATGAGTATCAAAGCCACATCATAGCCGAGGACACCTTAAGGGGTCAGAAGGCGCTGGCCAGGCAGGGATATTCTGCAGGTGGAATGCCGCCCAAGGGTTACAGGATAAAAAGGGAGCCCGTGGGTATCAAGAAGAGCGGTGAGCCCCTGTTTAGAACGAGGTGGGAACCCGACCCCGAATTGAAGGACATGACAATACTGGCCTTCAAAATGCTGGCCGATGGTGCCTCCTCCCGGGACATCATTGAGAAGACGGGCGTGGTCAAGGAACCTTCGGGAATATCGACTTATTTCCGCAACCCTACCTTTATAGGTGAGCGAGTATTTAATGTGCACAGACGGCTCAAGGGAAGGGTGGTGAAGGTTCCGCTGGATGATCCGGACGTTATCAGGATACCGAAAGCCCACGAGGCCATCATCAGCGAGGAACTCTTCAATAAAGTGCAGCGGGTTTTAGATAAGCGCCGGCCTGGGCCCGGCCAGGTGAGGGAAGTGAAAAACGATTTCATATTATCCGGTGTGCTGTGGTGTGAAAAACATGAGTGCCCGCTTGTGGGTACTGGCAATAAGCTGAGGAAATACTACGTCTGCCAGAAGCTGAAGCGTGTCGGTAGCAAAAAGCTCCAGTGCCCTACTATTAAGAAAGAAGCACTGGAGAGTTTTATCCTGGGCGTGATCAAAGATAAGGTTTTTACCCGCGCCAGGATTAAAGAGGCCCTGTCCTACCTGGTGACATCGATTAAAGACTCAGATAAACAGGGACAGGAAGAGGCCAACCGCATTAAAGGCCAGATAGCAAAAGTCGATGAGGAACTCAAAAAGCTGTATAAAGCGATCACCGATGGAACCATCCCGACCGAACACCTGGCCAAACCTATCGATGATTGTCAAAAACAAAAAGAAAGGCTGGAACTGCAGCTTACGGACTTATCCGAAAGAAAAGCGCATTTCCAGCCAGGTTTTGTTTTGAAGCCCGAAATGGTGGACCAGATCAGGGAACAGGTGGTTGAGGTCATTGACAGTGGAAGTTATGAAATCAAGAGGCAGTTTGTCCAGGCCTGCATCCAGCAAATAAAAATCGCCGGTAACTCTGTGACGATTAGTTTCAGCGTCAAAGAACTGCCGACGAGTAGCACACTGCTGGTAGCGGGGGTGGTGTTGCGGTACTGTGCTACTCAGCCCATGACCTTTGAAATGCCTGACTCTGTTTACGCTAATAATACGCTTGTAGGAGTGTGAAATGATTGATCTAAAATGTCCGGAATGCGGTTGTACTGTACCGCCCGATGCTGCCCGCTGCCCGAACTGCGGTAACAAGTATGCCGACAGCTCAGTTAAGGTGCCGCCTAAGATCAATGGCAATGGCATCACCGTCAGTTGCGTTGGCTTTGTAACCAGGTGCGAGGTTCACGGAAAGATTCACATCCGGGCCAGTGTGGCTTCAGTGCCGACCCGGTGCCCTTTTTGCTGAGGAATGGTCTGCGAAGCGTAGGAAAACTTTGTAGTTCGAGTCGCATCAGGTGGGGGACACTGGACGGTTCCCGAACTTTCCTTTGAAAAGAAACAGCTTATCCCGGAGATTCAGCGACTGGCAATTACCTATCAAGCTTAACAGTGTCTGAATTGTATCTTAAAATGTGTGCGGTAACTTAGCCGTAATGAATAAAAAAGGTAGGCGCACCTGTTCGGGTGCGCCCCCCTGTAAGAGTTCATTACTCAATGCTTAATCGTAATACCCTTCCCGCCTGCGCCAGGTGTAGATAACTGCCAATATTAGGGCTAAGATCACCATGGCGGAGCTGGCCCAGAAGATGAAATCGCTTACACGGTTATCCTGGACGGTGAAAGAGCCGGCACTGACGCCGTTGACTGTTATATTATTTACACCGGGCTCGCTGGCGGGTATGCTGAATTTAACAACCCTGCTCTGGCCCGGGGCCAATGTGACCGGCTGGGAGCCGGCTTCCTTCCCGTTGACGTAAACCCTGACCATGGATGTCCCGCTGGCGTTGCCCGTATTGGCTACGATGGTGGAGACCTCCACCGTCTCGCCCGGCGCTGTCGCCGTGGTGTTGATGGAGGCCGACATACTGTGCACGTTGGGCAGGGACACCGGCGGTGTGACCGTGGTGGTCGTAGAAGTGGATGTCCCGGAACCGTAAGTGCCGGACCCCGATGCCGACCCCGTCCCCGTCCCTATCATGCTTTGGCCCTGTTCGATGGTGAAGCTGCCTGCCCATGTGCCCGTGCCGGCCGGTGTGGTCACCGAGATGTTGCGGGCGCCTGCGGCGGCATCCGTGGCGATACTGATGGATACGGTTATCTGTGTGGGGCTGTTGACTGTAAAGCTGCTGACCGTCACACCGGCGCCGAAGTTAACCGCAGTCGCGCCCGTGAGGTTGGCGCCGGTAATGGTTACCGTGACGGTCTGGCCTTGTGCGGCCGAGGTTGGGCTGACCGAAGTGATGGTTGGCGCCGGGGCGGGGACGGTAACCGTAAAGAGGTTGTTGCCTGTGCCGGTGCCACCGCCGGTGGTAATTGCGATATTCCTCGTGCCCGGCGCTGCGCCGGCCGCGATGGTTACAGAGGCAGTGATCTGCGTGGCGCCATTGACGGTGTAGCTGTTGACCGTTATGCCCGCGCCGAAGTCAACTACCGTAGCCCCGGTCAAATTGGTGCCGGTTATAGCAACGGCGGCGATGGTCTGGCCTTGCTGCCCGCTGTTGGGGTTGACGGCCGTGACCGCCGGGGGCGGGATGGCCGTCACGGTCAGGGTACCCGAGTCTGTTGCGGGCAGCGCTCCGGAGGTTGCCCTGGCCCGGGCGGTTCCCGCGACGTGCCCGGTGAAGACGGCGCTCTTCATGTCTCCGGCCGGGACCAGGTCGCCGTCCACTACGCCGCCCGTCTTGTCCTGCAGGGACCAGGCCGTGGCCGCCTCGTTGGCTACGAAGTTGTCCCCCGCGTCGCGGGTGATGCAGTACATCGTGATGGAGCTGCCGATGCCCACGTACTGCGCCGGCGCCACGGTCCCGCTGCCGTTGGCTGCCGTCTCGACCCTGACCTTGGCGGCCGCGCCGGCGGTTACGTTGAGCCTGCCGGAATCGGTTGGCGTCAGCGCGCCCGAGGCTACCCTGATGCGCGCGGTGCCCGGGACGTGCCCGGTGAATACCGCGCTCTTGCCGTCCCCGGTGGGGACCAGGTCGCCGGCGACAACGCCGCCCGTGATCGCCTGGAGCGACCACGTGGCCGCTACGTTGGCTATAAAATTATTCGAGGCGTCACGCGTGATGGCATAACCTGTGACGGAGCTGCCGGCCGCTATGTCCTGTGGCGGCAGCAGGCCGCCGCTGCCATCGGCCGCGGTCTCAACTTTTATTTGTGTGGGCGCACTGGCGGAGACGGTCAGCGTCCCTGAATCTATGGCGGCGAGGGCCCCCGACGTGGCCCTTATGGCTGCTGAGCCCGGTGTGTGCCCGCTAAAGACGGCGCTCTTCATGTCCCCTGCGGGAACCAGGTCGCCGTCGGCCACGCCGCCTGTCTTGTCCTGCAGCGACCATGTATTTGCGGCCACATTGGCTATGAAGTTGTCGTTGGCGTCGCGGGAGATTGAGTACACGGTTATGGAGCTGCCCGTGACGATGACCTGCGCCGGTACCACGGCGCCGCTGCCGTCGGCGGCAGTCTCGACCCTGACCTTGGACGCCGCGCCGGCGACCACAGTCAGGGTGCCGGAATTGGTGGGCATCAGCGCTCCCGAAGCTGCCCTCACCTGCGCCGTACCAACCAGGTGGCCGGTGAAGGTTGCGCTCTTGCTGTCCCCGGCGGCCACCAGGTCTCCCGCTGCCACGCCGCCCGTGGCGGACTGGAGCGACCATGAATCCGCAGCCACGTTGGCTACGAAACCGTCGCCGGCGGTCCGGGTGATGGCGTAAACGGTGATGGAACTGCCGGTGATCATTCCCTGTGCCGGCACCACGGTGCCGCTGCCGTCAGCGGCCGTCTCGACCTGTATCTTGGTCGATGTGCCTGCGGTCACGGTCAGCGTGCCGGAATCGGTGGGTGTCACCGCGCCGGAGGTGGCCCTTATCCTGGCAGTGCCGGATTCGTTGCCGGTGAAGACCGCGCTCTTGCTGTCCCCGGCAGGAACCAGGTCGCCGTCGGCCACGCCGCCCGTCTTGTTCTCCAGTGACCACATGCCTGCGGCAACGTTGGCAATAAAGTTATCGTTCACATCACGTGTGATGGCATAGACCGTGATCGAGTCGCCCTTGATGATTGTCTGTTCCGGGACCAGTGTGCCGCTGCCGTTGGCCGCGGTCTCAACTCTCACCTGTGTAGCCGTTCCGGGTGTCACGGTCTGTGTGCCGGAATTGGTGGGAGTCAGCGCCCCAGATGTGGCTCGTATTTGCCCTGTCCCGGGCAGCAGGCCCGTGAAGACCGCGCTTTTGCTGTCCCCGGCGGGCACCAGGTTGCCCGATACGACGCCGCCTGTTACTGACTGCATCGACCAGGCGGTCGCGGCCACGTTGGCAATGAATATATCGCTGGTGTCACGCGAGATGGCGTAAACCGTTATGGAGCTGCCTGATGGTACGTTCTGGGCCGGCGCCACTGTGCCGCTGCCGTCGGCCGCTGTCTCAACCCTTACCCTGGCGGCCGGGCCGGCCTGGATATTGACAGTGACGGCGTAGGCCTGTGTGGTAGTGTTTGCGGCGGTGACGGTGTAAGACTGCGGGTTTGTTGTGAAATCATGGGCAACTCCGCTGGCCGGGCTTACCGATGCACCTGTATGTGTGATGGTCGGTACCAGGGCTGCGCGGTCCGTGCCCGAGGGCATCGTCACCGTGACAGTGTGCGCGCCCTCGTTTATCACGGTCGGCCCCACCTGCAGCGGGATGGTGAAGGACGTGATGGCCTTGAGGTTGGGGTCCGGCACGTTGTTGGTCACCGCCTGGAAGTCGGCGAAGCTATCCAGGAGATTTGTATTGGCGGCAGACACGTTGGGCGCGTCTCCCTGTACGTATTTGACTGTCACTGTGTCGCCGAAAGCTATGGCCGGCAAACCCGACATGCTGCAATCGAGGTCTATCTTGTTTATATCCGTAAAATTTAGGCCGGGTCTAGCGAAGCCCGGAGCGCCGCCGTTGACCTTGTAGCTGAAATGTTCGAACACTGCCGAAGGGTCCGCCATATCCATATTGAAGGTGATGGTGATAATAGTGCCCGATGTGTCGGTGGCCGCCGATACGAAGGCAGGTGAACCTACGTTGTTGATGACGGCGCGGTCAGTGAAGCTCGCCAGTGGATCTCCCCCGGACGATGTGACGGTTCCGGCGTAGCTCAACGTGACCGTGTTGCCAGAAAAGATGCCCGTCCCGCCTAGGGTCAGGACATACTGGGTGGTGTCCGGTGGGCCGCCCCCGCCACCGAAGGTGATGGCCGAGAAAGCCTGTGCAGAGCCGCCGTTGATCTTGTAAGTGAACTCGCCTTCCTTGCCCGTGGGGTCGGACATGGTTTTACTAAAGTTGAGGGTGATGGTGCTGCCTGCCGCATCCGAGGCGGCGTGCGTTACCACGGGCGCCAGCCGCTGGTTCGTGACGGCCCGGTTGCTGAAGCTGGCCAGCACGCCGCCCACTGAGTTTTCCACGCTGCCCCTGGTGTAGCTGACGGTGACACTGTCTCCCGGCAGTATGTTGGCGGTAGTGCAGTACAGGTAAATATACCTGCCGGAGGTGGTCGCCAGATAAAATGGCTGCGGTCCGCCGCCGTTGATGCTGTAGCTGAATTCGCCATGCTTGCCGGTAGCGGAGGCCATTTCTCCTGTGGTACTGAACAATATTCTAATGTAGATTGCCGTATCGTTGGTCTCCGATGACTGGAAAGTTGGGGGCACCCTCATTGGGTTGGTTACCGGCTGGTCGGTGAAGCTGGCCAACTCGCCGCCGTCCTGTGCGGCCACCGTGCCCTTGACGTAGCTGACGGTCACGGTGTCGCCGTAGGCGATGTTGGGCGTCGTGCTGGTCAGGTCGATCTGCGAGTTGTCCGCACCATATAGTACAGCCGCCGAGAAGGCCTGCGCCGTTCCGCCGTTTATCTTGTAGCTGAACTGCCCCTGCTTGCCCGCGGGGTTGGCCATAAACTTGTTGAAGTTCAGGCTCATGGGGTTGCCGGGCAGGGGTACGCTTGCCGCCATCAGCGCCGGCGCCTGGCCGAAGTTGTTGGAGACAGGCTGGTCAGTGAAGCTCTCCAGCACGCCGCCGTCGTAGGACTGCTGTGTCCCCCTGGTGTAGCTGACGGTCACCGTATCGCCCTCGACGATGGCGCCGGCGGTATATTGCAGGGCCAGGACCGGCCCGCCGTAATTATATGCGTTGGTGAAGCTCTGCTCCGCGCCGCCGTTGACTTTGAACTTGTACTGGGTCTTGGTGGGGCCGCTCATGTCTTTATTGAAGGTGACCAGTATGCCGCTGCCGAACCAGCCCTGGCCGGTGATGGCCGAGACGAAGAGGGGCGGGGTGGTCATGGCGTTGGTCACGGGCCGGGCGCTGAAGCTCTGCAGAACGCTGCCGTCCTGCCCCAGCACCGTACCCTTCGTGTAATTCACTGTTATGGTATCGGCATAGGTGAAGGCCGCCCCTGAGCGGGTCAAGAGTATCTTGCTGGCCTGGTTGACGACGAGCGCGGCTGCCGAGAAGGACTGCACCGCCCCGCCGTTCACCTGATAGGTGAACTGGGCCTGCTTGCCTGTGGGGTCGGCCATGTCCTTGCTGAATGTGATGGTTATGTTCGACCCTGCGGTGTTGGTCGTTGCCGACACGAAGGTCGGCCCGGGCATGGGCACGTTGTTCGTCACGTTCTGGTCATAGAAGTTGCCCAGCTTGCCGCCATCGGCCGCCGTGACCGTGCCCGGGCCGTAGCTGACCCTGATGACATGGCCATTGGGCACCGGCGTTTCGCAGGTCAGGTCTATCCTGGTTGGGTCGACGTTCAGCGCCGCCGCGGTGAAGTTGTAGTTCCCCTGGGGGACGATCGAGTAATAGAATTGGCCCTGCTTGCCTGCCGGGTCGGCCATGGCCTTGCTGAAGGTGACGGTGATGACCGTGCCTTCTGTGTTGGTGGCCGCCGACGCGACCGTGGGTGGCGCCATCATGTTGTTGGTCACAGCCCGCCCGCTGAAGCTGGCCAAAACGCCGCCGTCGGCGGCCGCCACCGTGCCGCTGCTGTACAATAGCGTGACCGTGTTGCCGAAGGCGATGGCCGTGCCGGAGCAGGTCAGGTCTATTTTAGTGGTGTCGGCATTGAGTGCGGCGACGGAGAATGGCTGGTCGGCGCCGCCGCCTATCTGGTATTTGAACTGGGCCTGCTTGCCCGCGGGGTTGGCCATGGCCTTGTCGAAGACGACGGTAATGACCGTGCCGGCAACATTGGTGACCGCCGAAACCACGGTGGGCGGGTCGGGCGGACGCGGCATGTTGTTGGTAACTGCCTGGCCTGTGAAGCTCTGCAGCGGGCCGCCATCGGCGGAGGTAATTGTTCCAAGGGTGTAATTGAGCGTGACCGTCTTGCCGTAGGCGATGAGATTATAGGAGGGGGAGATGGTCAGCTCTACCTTGGTGTTGTCCGCGTTGAGCGCAGCTGTCTCGAATGGCCAGGTGCCGGCACCGTTTACCCCGTAACTGAATTGGGCCTGCTTGCCGGCGGGGTTGGACATGGCCTTGCTGAAGGTGACGGTGATGACTTTGCCCGTGCTGTTGGTGGCCGCCGATAACACGGTCGGCGGGGCTGCCGTGGTAGTGAAAGTCATATCGCTGCCGAGGGCTGTGCCCGCGGCGGTGACGGCCCTGGCACGGTAGTGGTAGGTCGTCAAATTGCTCAGGCCGCTGAGGGCGCTGGAGAAGTTGGACGTCCCATTTGTCTTGGGAGGGTCTCCCACCGCCGTGCTGCCGTAGCCCGTGTCGAGGCCGTATTCGAAGGAAAGCGCGCATCCATAGTTTGGATAACCGCCGGCCGGATCTCCGTTATACCTGCCGCTGCCGGCCTCGCCCAGCCTGGCGTTGAGCTGGGCTGTGGTGCCGGACACATATGTGGCGGCGTTCGTGGCCAAATCGCAGGGCGGGACGACGTTCAGGGAGTACATCAGCAACCCCCATTCGTAGGGAACGGCCAGGAAATCCGCACCGCTGACGGAATCATATCCGAAGCGCAGCCACTGCGACCATTCCCCTGGGACGACGTAGGGGTTGGCCAGCCTGGTGAAGGTGTTCACGCTGCGCTGGTACATCGTCAGGACGGGCGCGTCCCTGCCGCTGACCATTGCGAGGTATGCGGCGTCGTGGCTCCAGGCCACGCCCGTGCCACCCTCCGGGGGCAAACCCGCCGGGTTGGCCAGTTTGGTGAAAGTGCTGCCGCTCCTGCTGTATATCGTGATAAAAGGGGTGTTCCAGTGGGCCACCGCCAGGTAGTTTCCCGTGGGGCTGTACGCTACACCGATGCCGTTCCCTGTGGGCAGGACGGCCGGGTCGGCTATCTTGGTGAAGGTGTCCCCGCTCCTGCTGTAGATAACGACGAACGGGCTCTCGCCGGAGCCGACGGCAAGCTGGGTGCCGTCGGGGCTGAAGGACGGGGAATAGGCACGCCAGGTGGGCAGGAAGGCCGGGTCCGGCAGCTTGGTGAAGGTGTCGCCGCTCCTCTTGTAAATGATGAGGCGCGGGTTGCTGTTGCAGGTAAAGGCCGCGTAGGTGCCGTCAGGGCTCCAGGCCGCATAGGTGCAGGTGTTGGGCGGAAGTGCCGCCGGGTCCGCAAGCTGGCTGAAGCTATCTCCGCTCCTCTTGTAAAACGACACGTAGGGGTACCCGGCCAAGCCCAATGCCACGTAGGTGCCGTCGGGGCTGAAAGCCGCATCCCAACTGACTGTTCCATAAGCGTCCGACAGTGAAGCTACCTCATTGTAGGTGGCCCCGCAGTTCCTCTTGTAAACCTTTGCCGGGCGGCCGGAGACCGCCAGGTAGGTGGCGTTGGGGCTGAAGGATGTGCCGTATCGCCCCCCGGTCACTCCAACAGGTGTGTTTATGTTTACGAAAGGGTTAACCGGGTCATCTGCTAAGGCGGGTGTGGCCGGACTGAATGAGAACCCACCTGTTGCGATGACGATGGCGAGGAAGGTATACAGGGTTTTGGTGAGAAATATTTTCATCTTAGACATATGCCGGAAATCCTCCCGATTAATACCTCAATTATGCGATGCGCAGATTAATCCTCACGCCTTAATTTCCACAGGAATAAAAAACTGATAAATCCCCAAACAACCCGGCTACCTTCTCCATGTTCATTAGCGCTAATAGTACATAGTGGAGCGAATAATCTTAACGACCCTTTAAATTGGAGCGGTGGTTTCCTAATAAATCTTCAAACAGCATTTGATCCTTGCCGGTACCTCAAGTTTTTATGCGCTGAAACCGCTTTCAGGGCGCCGGGAGAGTGAACAGACGCGTGATAATAGTTTTCCAACATAAGCACTTTGCCTCGCACAGGATAACATGTACCCCTACCCAAGTCAATTTCCGGATGCACACAGGTCAATGACTGATCTGTGATTATTCCTACACGTTAATAACCGATATACAAGAAGGTCTTGAAACCGTCCGGCATGGTTACTGTTTTTAGCTTCAGGTTTTGTATGGTGGGGCATTAACGAAGAGTAACAGAAATGGCATCACTGTCAGTTGCGTTGGCTTTATAACAAAGTGCGAGGTTCATGGAAAGATTCACATCCGAGCCAGCGTAGCTTCAGTGCCGACCAGATGCCCATTTTGTTAAGGTAACATTCAAGATTACCTACAATAATATAATGTATAGAATATTATTTCGGTTTGACCGTCCCAGCTTCCTCAAGCATTTTCATCAGTGCCACCCGCGGTATGAGCAGCCTCCGGCCATATCTTATACAAGGTATTTGTCCCGTATTAACAAGAGTATAGGCAGTTGGTCTGCTTATCCCCAATAGTTGCGCCGCCTCAACGACTGAGAACACCAGACTTTTTCCTTGTTGATCAGATGTGTTAGCTTTGGCAGACATGATCGCCGTTAAGCTACCGCCCATTTGGCCAAATATCCTCTCCTGGGATAAGAGTTCTGCCATCACTGCTTTGACTATCATCCTGGCCAAAATATTAATACTGTTTTCTAAAGACTGTATTGCCTCCGCCGAATCACTGGTTTTTTTCTGGGATATCAGGTTCTCCATAGACTTCCTCCTTTTTTATTTAGAGTACGGGAAAAGCTTTACCCGAATGCTCCCCACTCTATTCACCTAATAATATCGATGCTCTGATATGGTCGTTGACAATTGGCGATTGCAGTATAATATCCGGCATGGATTGGCAACTCGTTTTCTTTATTGACGAGCATAATAATGAGCCGGTAAAGGATTTCATTTTGCAGCAGCCTGATGGTGCAATAGCGGAGATCCTCCATGTGTTCAAATTGTTACGACAGTTCGGTACCACCCTGGGCATGCCCTACGTAAGAAAAATCCACGAGTCCGGCATCAGAGAACTCCGCGTTAAGCACGGCTCAGACATTTATCGCATCCTCTTCTGCGCGGATAAAGGACGTAAGTTCACATTATTACATGCTTTTCTGAAAAAAGAAGATAAACTGGTAAAAACAGATGTAAATTTGGCGATCCAAAGGATGAACAGTATCAAACCCAGTTGACCATATAACATATATGGTATAATATAGTATACAGCTTACCGATTTACGTTAGGATTGGGGAAAATGATAAAGGGAAATTCAACAAGATACCAGGATTTTGAGACCGAGTTACTGAAAAAACCGGGAATCCGCAAGGAATACGATGCCTTAAAACCTAAATACGACCTGGTACGGACTATAATAGAGCGCAGAAACCAACTGCAGATTAGTCAAACACGGCTTGCCAGGATCATAGGTACCCGGCAACCCGCCATATCAAGATTGGAAAAAGGTGACTCAAATACCACGCTTAGCACACTCTTAAAAGTTGCTGAGGCGCTGGATTTAGATATTGCGCTCAGCGTTAGATCCAGAACGAAATAGGCAGTCCAAATTAACCCTCATCGTGAGCAATTTATAACTGCACCTGCTTTTTTAATGCCTTGCCCGAGCTGTCAGGTAATTCGAGTTGCATCAGGTGGGCCATTGTGGACAGTTCCCGAACTATTGTTTGAGAGCAAAAGGGTAATTCCCGCGCTCCAGCAATTGCTTTTGGTATACTAGACTTTGCTAAAGGATATAATTGACACCTATGTCTACTATAAGTATGATAATCGACATAGAGTGGCATCCACTTCAGTTTATATTGCATCTCCCTATAATTAATTATGAGTAATACCGATTCAAGAAATGCAATCCGGGATCCTATCTACGGTCTTATCTCACGTAATTCAAAGGAAATCGCCTTAATGGATACTCGTGCATTCCAACGGTTGAGAAAGATCAGACAACTTGCTATGGCCTACTTGGTTTATCCAGGAACACTGCATACAAGATTTGAGCATTCAGTGGGTGTGATGCATTTGGCTGGTCTAATATTCAAACGACTTAAGGACTTGCACCAGGAATTGGATGAAAAGGAAGGAGAGAAGATTCGGATTGCAGCATTGCTGCATGACATTGGACATGGTCCATTTAGTCATGTTTCGGAATTCCTCCTTGAGCGCTATGGTAAAAAAAATGCATCAGCTGGCATTAAGGATACCGGTAAAATACACGAAAATTTGACTATTGATGTTATTAAGACTGACCCTGAAATATCTAAAATACTTGATACTGATGAGACTGAATTTGTGGTGAATCTGATCAAGGGGTCTCGAACACGTGATTTTAAGCGTGACATTATAAGCAGTTCTTTGGATGCGGATAAGATGGATTATCTATTACGCGATAGTTATTTTGCGGGCGTCAAATATGGTACATACGACTTAGATAAGATCATTGATTCGTTCAGAATATATAAAAGGGGGGAGGAGTCTTTTACCGCGGTTCAGCATGAAGGTATTTTTGCGTTGGAGCAACTTGTTCTCTCTAAGCATCACATGACCCAGCAGGTTTATGCTCATAGAATCAGATCTATAACTGATGCGATGATTATTAGAGGCATTGATTTAGCTATAAAAGCTGGAGATACAGAACTTCGGGAACTCTATTCTTATGATGGGAGTCGAAAATATGTTTCCAATTACCTTGAATATCATGATGAAAAAATTGTAGATATAATTTGTTCTCAGAAGCATTCTCTGGAGGCGCAAAATATTTTTATCGGGTTAAGAGACCGCAGGTTGTTTAAGCAAGTTTGCGAGTTTGATCTTAACACTACAGATGTTCCAGATGCACTTGTTCGCGGTGATTTAATTCAATTAGAAAATAACGAGGCTTTGCATTTAAAAATCGAGGGGACAATAGCAGACGAACTTGGAATTAGTCCGAGCTATGTAATAATGCATAGACGAAAAGTTAAAGATCCCACCTATGTACCTGAAAGTTATCGTTTGGATGAGGATGAGACCTATGTCCTGAAAAAGGATGACCTGTTAGAGAGACTTAAGGAATTTCCGGATTTGGTATTCAGCTTAAAGAAAGATAGGGAACCCTCACCTCGTATACTTGTTTTTGCTAAAATGGAAAACTGGAGCCAAGAATCTGAAGGGGGAAAAAAGACTATCCAAAGCGAAATAAAACAAGTTATAATGAAAACAGTAAAAGAAAGTAGCACGGGGAGATAATCATGAATGCTGTTATTGCAATCTTGATGACTGTGACTGGAGAAAGGAATGGCGAATTACAGGGACGCACCTTACTTCAGAAGAAATTATATTTTCTATCAACGTTGTTGTCAGAGGATTATGGATACGTTGCACATTACTATGGGCCGTATAGCAGCAAAATTGCAGATGCCGTTGATACCCTCGTGAGTGGTGGATTCCTGGCAGAAAAAACTGAGGTATTTCCGGCAGCCAACGTATTTGGCGAAGTTAGAAGATATTCTTATACAGTTACAGAAGACGGAAGGAAAATATTGGATCACATGGCGTGTGATGACGACTTTAAGAAATGGGGCAGTTTCTTGACGAAGCTCAACTCTTGCGATATGTCAAATGATTTTAATGTAATATCCATTGCTGCCAAAATACATTATATTGTTTCTGAGAAAGGCCGCGCGTCGATTGATGAAATAAAGGATCGGGCGACCAAATTAGGCTGGATGATTTCTGAAAAAGACATTGAGAAGGTTACATCTGAATTGAAGCTCTTGGGCCTGACTTCATAGTACTAAATACCACTTATTAATCGACGGACATTAGACCAAACCGGGATAACGAAGTAGCAAGTGGTAGCGTTACTGGGGGCAGGTCAAGCCAACGTGGCCTCCGCGCCGACCAGGTGCCCGTTTTGCTGAACCAGTAGTTCTCCACTTGAATATACAGCGACGTCAGACCACACAGTTCATCGAACCACAGAACGCCCATGGAGTTTGCCTATATAACGGCCGGATTATAAGCGTCGGTGCAGCTAAATGCGGGGTAAGGTCATTGTCTACCGACTTCAGGCCGGTTTTTTGAATGTCCAAAATCTGCGTAAGCCTCTTTGCCTCAAAGGTGACCATTGCCTTAATAGCTTCTTTATTGAGTTTATTGGCTTGCTCTATGCCGGACTCCCCGTAAACGGTAGAACCACATGCCGTCATGCGTAAGCCAGCCTTTGCCCAGGAGGTCCCTTATTTCTTCTTTTCCCACTGCATACAGCGATCTCATTCGTGTCCCCCCATCTGAATGCTTCATCAGCCAGGATTCAGGTGCCGGATGCCGGCATCCTGGCTTAAGGCTAACCGATCGTGGCTTTAACAGTCCATTGCGTTCTTGAGAGCGGTTTAAAGTGGCGAAATAAATACAGGATCCCCGGTTCTATTTGTTCATCCTCAAAATATGACCATTCTTCAACAACCTTTATGTTATCCCCGTAACTCTCAACTTCCAACGCATCTCTGACACCGCAGGTAAAAGAAGTGCCGCCTTCAGTTCCCAATTTACTTAATTTGGATGCGACCATTTTCTTGAAAAGCCCTTTGGTGTATTTCTCGTTGACCACCTCAAATACGATTTGAGATTTCACAAACGATGCTGATAATCTTTTGAAAAGACCGATAACATCGTCCTTGGGCAGGTACATGAAAAGCCCTTCAGCGAGGAACAATATATGCTCTTTCTGCAGGGCCGCCAGAGTATTAATCCAGCTTTCCTCCAATACGGAGCATCCTATCATCGTGTACGCTGCGGTATCTCCCCAAACCTTCTTTTTAACTTCTATGACAGCGGGCAAATCGATCTCCATGTATTTCCATGGCTCTTTGGATACCCGCCAGTACCTCGTGTCAAACCCGCAACCTAAGCTGACAACCAATCCGTCCGCATGTTCTGCTAAGAACTTCCTGGCATAACTATCATATTTTCGGGCTCTGAGCGCGATATGCCTGGTCAGGGTTGAGGGTAGTTTCCTGTTTAAAACCCTTTCACAGACATCACCTGGCAACAGAGTTTGAAGCCTGTTGAAGCAGTCTACGGCGGCCGCGTCTATAATAACGGGGTTTTGCCTGTTTGTTTCGGCCACATGCGATTTGAGCGTTATCAATGCGGTTTCTGAGACGGAGTTAAGGTTATGCAACATCAAGTCTCCTTAGCTTAATCAGGCAGAATAATATGTGCCATTATACTGAACTTCTACAGTAAGTAATAATTTATGAAGCTATTTTCAAGTAGTTTTCAGTCTTTGGCACTACAAGTTTATTGGTTTCACCGGTGGTGGCACCGCCACACCGACTGCATGGAGATCCTAGGGCAACCATGCCGCAACCAATAAATAGCATAGGGAGAGATCAGCTTGAGGCATAACTTTTCCACGCAAGGTAGGCTATGGTAAACGGGATAAGCGACAGGAATAAAATTGGACTGAACCCCTGTGACTGGATAGAGAAGGTTAGGCATCACTGCAGGGACATAGGAATTAGACTTCGTTTTGGACAATAAAAAAAGGCGGGGCCTTTCAGCCCCGCTTAATTACTTAACCTCGTATGACACCGTCTGGCCATCTCTGCCGATGGCAGTGATAGTAACATCCTTCATTCCCTGTGGGATCCCAATAGAGTGAAATGTACCGTACTCGGGCTCCACTGGACTTGTGTAATAAAGTGCGAGGTTCACGAAAAGATTCATATCCGGGCCAGCGTGGCTTCAGTGCCGGCCAGATGCCCGTTTTGCTGAGACGTGGTCTGCGGAGCGTACAAACACCTTGTAATTCGAGTCGCATCAGGTGGGGGACACTGGACGGTTCCCGAACTTCTGTTTGAGAAGGACAACCAAATGCGAGACATCCAACAATTGATGGTGTCTAACCGCTACGAATTGTAGGTCTTTTCAACATAATTGTCACTCTCAGACACAAGAACTAATACTGATCTGACCACATTCTCGACATAGTTTGCAATGTAATTACGACGGTAAACATATATAAACGATGGGTGATGAACTGAGAGAATATAAGATTGTGATGGCAATAAAAAGGATGCGTACGAAAAATTTGAAGGCAATCGCGGTTTCGCTGGTTGAACACCCATTTGTGAGCGCACGAAGAAGGAGACTTGCTGCCCCAGTGTTATAACAAGGCTGGGGAATGTTCGATCGAGTTCGAATTGTAATTCCTTCCATCCTGACCGCATTTCAGCTGGATTTGGGTAGCGAAGCTTTCCTATTGTGTCAATGGGAGGAACCTTTACCAGATTAGTTTTGACGGCTTCTATAGACGGAAGATCATGAATTATTTGCTCAATAATGTTACCTGTCGGAGTTTCCGGATCAAGATGCTCACACAGCGGCTTTGCCGATAACCCAATGAAATATACCAAAGGTTTTCTGCCAGTTTTGTTTCTGATTGCCAACATTTATTCTTACCTTCGTACTTTCCGTTTTGGACCAGATTTACGTTTCGGTAGGCGGGAAAGCCTATAAAGATCCGCTTCAGTAACAAAGTCCGATTTGCCGACTCGATATATCACCAGATTCTCATCTTTCATCCGTTTACGCAGCCAGGTATCAGACCATCTGATGTCGAGAGTCTCCAAAAAGACCAGCGCCTGAGCCACGCTGTAGAGAGTAATAGGTATTTGAATGCTTTCCACATAAATAAGTATACACCGATAGTTTCTATGTGACAACAATTAGTATATATAAGCTATATTTATTTGTTGGTATATGGAAACTGTATGAGAGAATATTTACATATAGCAGATCGACAAAGGGCCCTGTATCGAATAACAGAAGTGCTATATGAACTGGATTTTGGCGGGTTGCATCGGAACAGATGAGGACATTACGAATCCCGGAACTGGATTGGTTGATCATCGCTTGCTACGTGTTTTGAAAGGCCATGCTTGTTTTTATCAAGGCTTGGCTGAAGCTCAAGGCAGTAGATTGGAAGAGGGTTACTGTGTACAGGTTTACTAAGAGTGGATATATACTATTATCGTACGGGCCGTTCACTGCGGGAAAAACCTGGACGTTGAATACTATTACTAATGCCACAGGATCTGGTCAATTCGTTACTAGTATCATCGTTACTGGATGTAGTCTACATTATGTTTGCTACTAATTCGTGTCGCTCACATAACGGCAACCGTCCAGTTCCTGCAGTCTACTCATGTAATTGTTAAGGGTATTTTCATCATACTGAGCATATACTCCAGAGACGCAATCGTAAGGATTAACACTACTAGTGTCCGCAATATCCATTCGATTCTGTATTTCGGTTATAGTTTTTCCTTCTTTTACAAGCTCATCGTAGAGAGCAGTCCCATGATACGGTCTGAATCGGAATGGGCTGATTCTGAGTTGGACTCCTATCTTATTAGCGTATTCTCGAAGTCGTGAGGCAAAAACAATAGTATCTTGTGCTTCCGATGCGGTTTCTCCAGGAAAACCCAAGATAAAATAGCATTTAACCGAGATCTGAGCATCCAGAATTCGGCATACCGTCTTGTATGCTGTATCTGCAGTAAACGGTTTCCGCACATGTATGAGCGTATCATCATTGCCAGACTCAATTCCCATAAACAATTCATGGCACCCGGATTTCTTTATAGCTTCCAAATGGATAGAAGAAAGACCTCTGAAGGTATTAACATGCGCCATGCTGCGCCAAGACATTTTGTTTTCCTGAAATAGCCTGGCAGCGAGTTCGATGCTAGCTCGGTTTCGCAAGAATAAATCGTCAAGCACTCGGATGCAGTTTGTTTCAGGATGTAACTTTTGAATTGCCGCAATTTCCTTTGCTAGACTGTCAAAACTTCTGTAACGAGGTTTGCTTCTTGGATTTAGCGATTTGGCCGCTGTGCAGAAGGCACAGTCGTATAAACAACCCCGACTTGCAATGATATGGGCCTCGATCACACCCAAGTCCGGCCTACGGACTGGCTCGTTCTTGAAGATCGACCTGTTTAGGGGAAGGTCTACATTTATGGGATAAAAAGGCGATCCAACCGCGACATTCGCAGTACCAAATGCAGAAGAACGTTTTTCTACAAGCGTTGAGTCTCGAAGCATTGTGGGAAGTAGTAACTCAGCATCACCTGCAACTACAATGACACTGCCATTGGGTTTCCAACTTTCAATTTCAGATATAAGGGTACAAATCGCAGGACCCCCCAGGAGAAATTTTTTCGCTGACGCTACATTTTCCACCAACCCGCGGATAATACCTAGATTCGAACTGAAGACATTGAGACCAACATACTGTGCATCAGATTCGTCGATTATTTTTAGGATTTTCTCTGGCAATAAGCCGTCCACTACGGCATCAATGAATTTGCACTCATATCCGGAAACGGTTAGTTGAGTATATATGTATCCGATCCCGATCGGCGGAACGCTGTCCCCGGGATCAGGGTTTGATTTTGTACGGAAGATCGGGGTGTTGATCAGCAGTACATCCATTGATTAATTATAGAGTATGGTTGACAAAATAGTCAATAATATATATAATTGTCAACTGGAAGACTAGGAGGGCATTTTATGATAGGCGAGCGATTAGCTCAGTTGCGGTTAGCCCGAAATCTAACGCTCAACGAATTGTCTACAAAAATAGGTGGAATAGTAACAAAACAAGCCCTCTCAAAGTATGAACAGGGTCAGGCACAACCATCTCCTTTGGTCTTGACGAGACTCTCTGCTGCTTTGGGTGTAAAGGCAAATTATTTCTTGTCATCACCGCAAATAGATGTGAAATTTGTCGCCTATCGAAAATCCACATCTTTACCAGAGCGGGAGAAATCGAGGGTAAAGAGTGTGGTCACTCAATGCTTAGAAGACCGCATTCGTATTCAGACATTAATTGGGCAGGCCCAAACAGATGTCCTACCATGGAACGCGCTTGAGATTTCCTCTGTCGAGGATACGGAAAAGCAAGCAAACTATATGAGGGATCTGTGGGAACTTGGTTCAGGCCCTATTCGTGACGTCGTTGGAACCTTTGAAGAACACCAACTGTGTGTTCTTTCAATTGATGCGGACGAGAAGTTCGATGGATTGTGTGCGTTTGGCTCAGATACATCCGGCAACATATTAGCTGGAGCTATCGTAAGCCGACAAGACATTCCTGGTGAAAGACAGCGGCTTAATCTAACTCACGAATTGGGACACTTGGTGTTAAAGATCCCTAATGGCCTCGATGAAGAAGATGTGGCATTTCGATTCGGATCTGCATTTCTAGTTCCTGCCGATAGATTGATCAAAGAAATAGGTGCCAAGCGTTCATATATCCATATATCAGAGCTCTTGATTCTGAAAAAACAATTTGGGATAAGTTTGCAAGCATTACTGCACAGGATGCAAGAACTCGGCATCATTAATGATACCTACTATAGACGATGGTGCATATACATTAGCAAGAAGGGATGGAAGAAGCACGAACCCGATGAAATGGAAAGAGAGAGGTCCCAATGGTTTAGTCGCAATCTTTCCCGTTTGGTTGGGGAAGGCGCAATAACACGAGAGGAAGCCGAGCGTATATTAGGTGTTGGCGTCGACATAGAGGATCCCATGACTACTGTGCAGCGTCATACTTTCTTGCAGCTTCCAATCGACAAACGAAGACAATTGCTCGCCGAGCAAGCACAGGCGTTATCCGCCTATTATGAAAAAGAAGCGGAGTACCTGGCGTCTGAGGATGTGATCAATGACTATAGATAGCGCTCTGGGCACGTCCAAGCTGATTCCTGCCCGTGGTGAGATTTGGCTTATAGAGTTCGACCCTGTGATAGGAGACGAAATCAGGAAGAGTCGTCCTGCAATTGTGATAAGCTCTGATGCTTTCAAACCTCTTAAGACGAAGCTTGTCGTGCCCCTCACTAGCTGGCAAGATAAGTTCGCGATTTCTCAATGGATGGTTAAGATTGTTGCCGACACTACTAATGGGCTTGATCATGACTCAGCGGCAGATGCGCTACAACTGCGCTGTGTGAGCTATCAGCGTTTTACCACAAAACTAGGTATAGTTCAGGCACCGGTTCTCGGTGAAATAACTGCTGCCATAGCCATCGTGATTGAATTCCAATAGCATCCTATTAAATCATCTTCTATCCAAAAGAAGACATGATTATTAGTTACTTTTAATAAGCAACACTAGCTTTGTATCGCTACTTAAGATATAGCACCACCAATTGGTTATTACTGACGTTCTGACCTTTCCCCGCAAACGGTAACGACTTCAATTGGAGTTTTTCACTAATATAACGATTAACAAAAAAGGCGGGGCCTTTCAGCCCCGCTTGATTATTTAACTTCGTATGATACGGATTGGCCGTCTCTACCAATGGCTGTGATAATTACGTCCTTCATTCCCTGTGGGATCCCAATAGAGTGAAGTGTACTGTACTCGGGCTCCATCGGACTCGTGTAACACATCGTACCCTCGCAGTAAGTCACTTTGCATTGGGCATCCTTATTGGTTTCCCAAGAGAGGCAGGCACAGCCGCAGTCATCAACTATTTTGACGTTGGTGATGGCTAGCGGTGTGCAACTGGCAAAAAGAAGGGCTGCCAGTAACAGCAGCCCCCATATTCTATTCATGAACTCACTCCTTAGAGAAGTTTGGCATAGTCCCAACCGACCTGTGTGGGAGTGAAAGCACCGCTGCCGTAGATCGACCAGTCCACGGTTTTGTCCGCCAGCTGATTAAGGCCGTCCTGGGCGGTGTAGAGATCATTGAAGTAGGCCACCAGGTTGCGCAAATCCTCAAAGGTTTTGTTCGAGCAAAGCAGGTTGTTGGCTTTCTCGTATTCCTTTTTGAGCTGAAACATGTAGCTGTGCTGGTTGCCGGCCTGGGCCGGTGTGGGTGGATTATCAAGCTTGGTGTGGAACTTGAAGGCCTCGGTGAATAGCTCGACGCCTTTATCCACGAAGCGCTTGGCTTCGTTTATGCGGAGTTGACGGGGAACATCTCGCAGATCGAAGTGAGCGATATAAGGCCAGAAGTAGAAGGCCCGGGAAAGAGGGGTGATCATTTGGCCATCCGCCTTGATGGAGCCCTCCGCGGCGGTGATGTATTTTGCCAGGTCCGCCGGCTGATAGGTTTCAATTTCAGCGGCTGTCACGATCGGCGCTGCAACTGCTGCAACGCCATCAGCTTTTGGGGATGCTTCCTGGGCCATAATGGCCTGTGCTTTAGCCTCTACTGCAGTCGTTTTTGCTTTTTCCTTGTCGATGTTGCCCTGGACGACGGTATAGACGATGCCGACCAGGGTGATAAGCACCGGGCCCAGAATATCCACCAGGAACTGGCCGATGGTCTGCGCCTTAGCCGGGTCGGTGATGAAGATGCCTACCATGCCGGATGCCAGGGTCAAGAGGGTGACGATGATTTTCTTGTAACCATCCAAAGGGGTCGTGTCCATAGTTTTACCTCCATGAAATAGAAAAACCGCCCGGTAGAATATTTACCGGACGGTTAGGATGAACGATTAAAACTGCTATCTTATTTGTACGTGATTAACGAATGCTATGATGAAGGCCACCACGGCCGTTATGATTAACGGCGCTATCCATATAGCGACCTTATAGAACGCTTCTATTTTGGGGATTGCCCGGCAGGATTTGACCGCTTCGCAAAGCAGGCTCGCGACGGCGACCCTCCATTCACCCTCGGTCATTTCGGTCGGGGTTTTGCCGAACCTGTTCTCCCAGTCTATGCCGTTATCTGGCATCGGCGTACTCCTTGTTTATTCAGACGTAATGTTGCTAAGCCGCCTCACTTTATTCTGATAGGGGTTATAGGCATGGCGCCTTCCTCACTTCCCCAGCTGCCCCAGGCCGGTTCCGTCGATAAATACTGGCGAAGGAATATCCAGTCAACGGTCAATGTTTGGCCCGTATCGTCCATATCGATGTCGATATACCTGGCTATTGCAGTCGGGTAATTGCCGGTCACGGGAGAACGCCCATCCAGAATGAATCGGTCATAGTTGGTACCGCTTATCGCATAGCGGCGCAATTCCATGATGTGATAGGAGGCCGTGTCAAAAGCCACACCGAGGCTTGGCTTGTGTATGGATGTCCCATTGCCCGATTCTGCTGTGAAATAAGTATCCCCATGATAGAAGCGAAGCCCCATGGTCATAAGTTTCTCACTGGCGCTTCCCACCGTACCGATGAAGCCGAGCATCTTGAAGCTTGTAACTGAGGTGCTGAATTTCACCCTGGCATGCAGGGCGGTATTGTTGGAATACGTTGACTTGCTTGTGATATAACGGCGCGCGCCGGTTATCACAACTTCGCCACTGGAAATTGCCACGGAACCTCCACTGCCGCCCTCGTCCCAGCGGTTCGTTGTATCGAGCGAGGCACCGCTGAAGTCGTCCGCAAATATGAAGGTGTTCTGGATGTTGCTGGCCGAGGTGGCCCCGCTGTTGCCGTAATACATGTAGAAGGTGGTATCGCTTGTACCAATGGAATCGTATTCGATCCAGACAGTAGCTAAATAGGATGTCCCTGAGGCCCCGTAAGATTCGATCCAATAGTCGAGCAGTGTTACGCCGTCCGCCTTGGTAAACCTGATATCCTTGAAGTCGTTCTCGCAGTGTCCGGCGCAGTCTACGTTCTCACCGGTGGCGCCGGAGTCCTTGCCGACCAGCAGTTTCATTTGGTAATTGGTCACTGCCCCGGAGGCACGGCTGAGTGTAATTGATTTGCGGTAGGCCCAGTCGGTAAGCGAGAATATGGCATTGGCAGTAAATTCACCCAGTATGTCCGAGGAGATCACGACCCCGGAAGCATTGTAAATTCTCATTTATGCGTACTCCGCGCCGCTGATAACATAGTCAACCTTGGAGGCGGTCGTCGTATCTCCCTGTATCTTGTCGGCGGCACCCAGGGTCAATGGGCTGTCAAAAACCAGGGAATTGTTGGCGGCCAGGGACAACGATTTGGGTATTATCCTTCTGGCAGTCCCACCGGATTTGAGATAATAAAGGTTGACGGTCTCAGCGGTGGTGTTGGTATTGATCAAAACGATTGACCGGACAACCGTGGTCGTGGAAGCAGGGACCGTGTAGAGATCTCCGATGGAATTGGGGAGCTGCCCATTACCAAGGTTTTTAATTGTGAAACTTCCCATTTTATATCCCTAACCATGTCAATGTTTGAGCGGTTATGTCAGCTCCGCCGGAGGCATCCACCCATGACGGGTCTGCCCCATTGCCCCCGCTGGTCAATATCTGTCCAGCAGTACCATGAAGCAATTCAGCGGGGCCGGTAGCATTCCGAAAAATGATGCTACCACGCTCAGTCAACACGGACTTCAGTATCACATCATCTTCAAAGGCTACTTTCTTCCAGGTTACTGCCATTTATTCCTCCGGCAAGGTCTTTCTCCAGTGTCGGTACATGTCATCGGCCAGCTTGAACAATACCAGGTAAAGGTCTGACGACTTGAGCGTGCCGGTGTACTTTTGTATGACAGCGCTCAAGTCGTTGTTACAATCAGCCATCATCTCTTCGTTGGGGTCTGCCATTAGGCTACCGCTGTGCAAATGTAGGCGCAGTTGTCGTCGGTATCATAATAGAGTTTGCCCAGCACCGCGGTTGCCGGGGGTGAGGCTGAATTCTGCAAGCAGAAGTTGAGCGCCTCCTGGCCATTGAATTCAACATCTGCGGTGGGTTCCCCGAAGTCGCTTAGCAGTAATTCATCTGAACCACTGTTCTTGTGGGTCGATGCGTGATCTGCTACAGCGAGGGTCGCAGGGTCAACCCAGGCAGGTGTATCTGTGGAAACTTTTAACACGTAGCCGTCGGTCCCGATGCTCAGGACCGTCGCCGTATCGTTGGCTGAACCTACGATCAGGTCACCCTTTGCCGCGATAATAGACTTGAGGAGTACATCCTCCTCGAAAGCAATTTTCTTCCAGGTTGCTGCCATTATTTATTCCTCCATTACTGTAATTGGTTAAGGTCACTGTCCCGTTTCAGGATTTTGTCTCGATACTCACGTATCTGCTGTCTGACCAGGTCCGCTATGAATTCCCGTTGATTAGGGAAGCCCCGCAGTTCAGACATTTTGCCCAGTTCCTCGAACTGCTTGCCGGTCACTGAGAGTTCTATTGATAATTTATCTGCCATAGTCACCCCCTTACTTGATATTCAAATTAACCTCGCTCTTATCGACCTTCCTTTCAAGAGCGGTTTGCTTGCTGATGAAGTTGATCACAAACACCTTAAGATCGGGGAAACCCCGGAGTCTAGCGATACCATCCAATTCATCATAAACGGTTGAAGACATCGTGAATTTCAGTTCCACATCCTTGCCATCCGGCTCTTTAGCCATAACCTCAGGCCTGGCGGGTTCAGTTTTCCATCCCAGTATTTTTTTCATGTCATCTCCTAATCGAACCAAATGTATAATTCCTTTGAGTCTGTTTTGCCGAATAGTTCTCCGTCCGAGGCGGTACCTGGTAGAGTCGTCCCCGTTACTACGCCCTCTGCTTTATCCACAACCCCATCGATGTCAGTGTCATAGGTCGCGGTCTGCATATCACCAGCGCCTTCTACGGCGTCGTCAACATACTTCTTGGTAGCCGGCTCATAGTCAGCATCCGGTGTGAATGCTGTTGTATTATCAAGAGCTAACGCCCTATCTGAGGTTAGTATCTCAACGTAGGTTGCGTCTATTGTTGTAATGACAGTCACTGAATCTCCGTAACTGGTGCCCATATCATTGGTCACATAAGCCCTGACACGATATGCAGTATCTATACTTAACCCTGAAACCAACTCTGAATAAGCCCCCGTGTCGAAAGACTCGATGTCCTCAAAGACTACCGCGTCTTCAGTGCTGGGATCTCCTATTGCTCCCTCGATATAGCAAAAGCCTCTTCTTGTATAACCTCCATCCGCATTAGTTATATTGCCGTTTGCCGTAAAGGAATCTTTCCCTAATTCTGTTCCTGCTTGCGTAGTGACAATCGGGACAATATATACAGGATCTCCGAAACTGGCCCAAGCAGGTTCGTTAGGGGTGAATTTACGGATCAGGATATTATCAATCCAGTTATTCAACGTGACCGAAACGGTCATCTTGATTAGGTTTTGATAGGCACTCGTGGCTTTCATCGTTGCGCCAGTCTTTATTTTTCCTTCTGGCCACCAGGGAGATACGTCTCTGCATATATCAAACGTACCCGCATCAAAATTAATGTTATTAAGTTCTATTGAATAGAACACACTCAGGTTAATGTACTGGGCAGGGCTGAGATGTTGATTAGAGGTGGTTACGTACATTATCTCTCGGTAAGCATCGACATAAAGCACCAGTGCCTTTGTCGCATTTCCGTGACCAAAGGTGAAAAGGGTATTATCAGCTTTTCTAAGCATAAATCTTATTGCATAGCCTGCTGCCCCCGCTTTGGTGAAATATACGAATTCACTCCCATATAGCCTAAGCCCCCTTGTACCTCCATAATACGCCGCTGTGTCTATTTTTCCTGCATGGTTTCCCCCACTATTCCCTTGCGACCAGGTGATGTTTCCTCCAGAAGCACTCACATCTTGCTCGTCTGACCCATGTTCAAAATCGTCTGCCAATCCAGTTCCAAAGGTGTCTGCAACACTACTCACAGCGGTCTCGGTTCCGGAATAATACATGTAGATGGTAGTCTGAGCAGGCGAAGCGGCGATAGTAGGTATCTTAACCCAAACAAAGGCAGAGCCAGAATAAACTCTTTCTATAAAATAGGATAAAAGCGTCGTCCCGTCATTGGCGGTAAATCTCAAATCATCAAAGTCAGCGGCCACAAGGTCGGCACAGTCGACCAGATTATAATATACCGAGATTGCTATGAAGCTTATATACGCTTGAGCCCCATCTCCCATAGCTTGAGCTGCGACACGTATCCCGAAATTAGCTGAATTGATTTCGGCAGGAGTCCAAGTCGTACCCCATAAATCTGCTGAAGAACCATAGACTTTAGCAGTTGATGCCAGAGGCCAATCATCCGTGGAGGCTTTGTTATCTCCTGCCCCCGTAGTCCCGCCATCTTTGGAGAGCTGCACCAGCGCATCACGAACAATAGATACTGCATATTTTCTATAAATCGTAACTTTAATCCCTTTAATTGTGGCGTGAACTGGTATAGTCTTTGCTGAAACAGTGTATGCGTTGGCGAGATTGGCGTACCCCTTATTTATCAGCACTTCAGAGAGATCTCCAGTATCAAACCCACTGGTGATACTGGAGAAGGTTAAAGTATCCGAATATGAATTCGCTGGGTCTACCCACGCATGTCCCGTATATGGACTTTGTCCTTCAGAACCTCCTGAAGTAGCGTAAGGGCTTGTAGAGACCGATGTTGTGGCCGCTTTGCATACAGCCAGGTTAAGTTGATAATCTGATTGCTCCCCATCTTCGGACGGGTCAATCAATAGTACCTTTCTGTAAGCCCAACCTGTTAGCCAACCCATTATACGCCCGCCTTACAGATATACATCCGCTCATTGAGGGTGTTTTGGTACATGCGTCCCAGTGTTAAAGGAGGTACCGCAGCCAGTCTCTCTACATAAGACCTGTTGGCAAACACATAGGCCTTTACGCTTTGCTGAGTCGGGACATGTGCCGCAGAATCGCTTACCATCGTATCTTCGTCTATTGATGGTAGGATCCCTAGGTCGCCTCTCAATTCAGAGTAACTGCGCCCTCCCAGGGTATCCGCATTGGTAAAAACGGCTATTTCGTTACTTTCTGGTACTCCGGTCGTATTGACTGTCCCCCCACTGCTTAGCATCACCCATTTACTGCCGGAATAAGCGAGAATACTGTAATCGGAGGAGTTGTCGAGAATAATGTCCTTAGCGGACATGCTCCATATATTTCCAGTATTATGCTTTAAGACTACTACACGGGCACTATTAGCCGACCTTATCAATAGGACATCGCCTTCGCTACCGCCATTTATGGTTACCAAGTCGTCGCTGGCCGCATCCCCCTCGGTATCGATAGTGTGATGCGAACGGGACTTAGTGACCGCTCCTGAGGATATGGTCAGTTCGCCAGCGGCCTCCAACGCGATATTCAGCTTCAGGTACGCGAGATTATCCCGCACCTGCTCATCGAGTAGAGCCTTCGATAATACTTCGTTGGTTACCCACGTTCGTGGTGTCGTCCAAGCCATATCTCTATCCTATTAAATCCGTTGTGTTATCTACTCTGTCCATGCCCACATTAAACCAATCAGTGACGGGTACTGGTGGGTCAACAGGCGATGTCGCCTCGTTATCAGTTAGGTTAAGGGCCAGCCTGGGGATGCCGTCCAGGTCGATGTCCAGAGTCAAATTGTCCACCGATGCCCACGCGCTCAAGCCTGCCGGCGCATAGAGATAGTCAACCTGCTGGGCTACTTTTAAGGTCAGCGTCTTAACAATATTGTCTGACGTATTGCCTATCATTTTGACATTAACCCGCTGAATGGGTTCTTTCAACTTCGCCAGTTCCCCGGCGCAGTACGTCTCGGCAAACATTGAGCCGATAACGTGCTTATTCTGGATCTTGGTACGGCGGCCATATTTGTTAATGGACAGGCTGTCCACCTCTCGCACGTTAATGGCTATTGGGTATCTGTACCACACCTCGGGAGCTGTCTCCACTAAGGTATATTCGTATGACGGGACCAACACCCTGATGTCGTTATAGATATCATCTGTTTTTATCTCAGTTTTGAGGTCGACCATCTCGGTTATAATAGTCACAGCGCATACTCCGTAGACCGGGCCTGGACCAGTCCTATGCTTGCGGTAATATATCCTGATAAGTCAACGCTCAAGTCAATGCTCTCAACAATGAAGTAATCCGCACTCAGTCCACAAATTGTTTCGGTTATCTGTACCAGGTCGCTTATCTCCAGGTCGAGGATCTTAACTGTTAGCGCGGCAGTGGACGATATCAAGGTAATCTGCAGATTGGCGTACGGCTCTACGTTGCGGTCAAGTATAGCCGTCACCTGTGCTTTAGGTGTTGCATAGAGCGCGGCAACATTCGCCACGATGGGGTTGTCCAGCCGGAATGATCTGCGCCCGTATTTGGCTATTGAACCAGCATCGTACCCCCGCACTAATACCTCAAGGTCAGGTTCTCCAACAATCATCAATACGTCGTTGACCAGTTCGCCGTCATTCAGTTCGTAGGTCAGGTCAGTCATTTCTGCATCGGTAAAAGTTACTGTCATGCTAACCGCCTCTGGTAACTCTCATACTGAAATACGCCGCTCTTATCTATATAGTAACGACCTGCGGCCATTTTGCTGATGTCGTCCTCGGCCTTTTTCGCTGTGACATGGTTGTATCCAAAACCTGCTATAGATTGCACCCCGCTAAAGGACATCGTTGCGCCGTACAGGTCAACCGTCATCGGAGGTCTGCCATGATGCCATACTGCCCGGTAATAATACGTCCTGTCGGGCAATAGATGGTTATATGTGTGCTGATAAGGCCACAGATATGGATCTGGTGGAATCCAACTGCTGGACTCATTGCCTCTATTACCAAGCCATACTGTATCTGCGGCGGTGAAGGTGCTGTTCGTCCCAAATTGGAAACCAAAGTAGCCGTAGAAATTCATATTACCTGTGTGCTTTATTAGTCCTCTAATTGTCCCCTGTCCCCCGCCCATCCACCACCAGTCCTCTGCGCCAAGCGTGATAGCCTCCAGCGTGCTGGTGCATTTCGTCTTAAACCAATACGTCTTGCCAGTCTTTTCTACCCCGCCGCATATCTGCTTGAACCTGTACCAATACCAAGTACACGGCGTTAATCCTGTCAAATGGAAAGTCAAATGGCCTTGAGTGTACTGGTGCGGAGTTGAAGAAAAGCCTACTATCTCTTGCCCCATTATCCCGTATTCAAACCAGGCCTCTTCACAATCGTTATAAACCTCAAGGTCGGCCTCGGTGTCAGTTATATCTGTGGCTTCTTCGCCGTTGTCCGGGTCCTCTTCACAGGAATAAGATATTTCAAGCTGAGCAGAGAATGTTTTGGTCGATGAACTCAAAGACCCTCCCTCGTCCCAAATGTTAGTATTCCAACCCTGACTATCAAGATAGCCGTTCATCACGTACCAGCCGCCAGAAAAGTAATTTTCAATCAGCTCATGGCAAGGATGAATCGTTACGGTACCAGAATAAATAGGGCAATCATACTCAAAGGTACCTACCCCGACCTCTACTGTTTCTACGTTCACATCATTATATCCAGAACTCCATATTCTTACTTTAGCAGACTCCAAAACGCACCCTTCAGGAGGTTCAGGGACAGTAAACCTGAACTTCCCCGAATAGCCTGCGGCCGAAGCAAAAGCACCTTCAATTACATCAGTCCCAAAAATCCCTCTTGCCCACTGTGCTAAACGGCACGATGCTCCTGAAGAACCGGTGACAACTGAGTTTCCTGAAGTCCATGCCCCTATGGTTTTCTCTCCACCACCTCCAAGGACACCGTGGTAGACGGCACTCATAAGATTAGTCGCTACACCAGACAGTCCATAGGGGAAATGGGCACCATAAAAAACCTCCGCATCAGAATGGACTACTATGGGCCCAAGTGAAATAGCAACGCTATCCTGACGGGATTGAACTGCTCCAATCTCAGTATAGCTATAAGGCATTATGTTTCCCTGTGATAGCGGCTTTCGTAAATCACGTTGCCACTGCTATCGATATATAATCGGCCTTCGCCCGTGTCTGCTATACGGTTTAATAACTCCATCGCAGTCTGATAGTCATAACCTTCATTGGTCGGATTGCCCTCACCATCGAATGTCCTGTGAAATGCACTCTCTACTGTTAGAAACGTGTAGGCCATATTACACCGGCTTTGTAAATTCGAACGTATCAGGGAAATTAGTTATATCCCCACCATCAACGTCTACGGAACGGCGTAAAACTGCAGAATAATACCCTGGCCCACCTTCGTTAAAGCCAATGTTCATCCCTCCTGCAGTTAAGGAAATCTTAAAGGAATCATCCAAACTAAAAACGACATAATAGACTACAAGCGGGTCAATCAAAGCCGGTATCGAACCTGAGAATTGAACCAAATCTCCATTAGATAGACCATGGTTCACTTTAAGAATGGAGCAAGTAGCTCCACCAATAAAAGTGCAAGATACGGGTGCTGTCTTCCAGTTTGCGGCGTTCAATACCTGATGAACAGCCTCCCCGTCAGCCATGACAGTTTTGTGATCCATATCCTGCACCACGATTGTCTTGCTCAATAGGTCAATACCGTCCGTGGCATAGAAATAGATTTCCTGTTTGTTCTTGATAGGATAGGCCGTTATCCGGTTGATGTATCCATAATATAAAGGATAGGTCGTGCCACCATATACGGCAGTTACCTTCACAGGAAGCCATAGCCGAACTAGGCCTACCAGGTCCCCGGTCGTGGCCGTGGGATAGTATTTACCCGATGAGTTCTCCAGCACCATCTCCAGGGTCGCCGCAGGGTAAGTGTTGGAGTCCTTGTCCTTGCCCCTGGAGATACGGAAATGCTTAACATCGGCGGTGATATCGTCAATACTCTCGCTGAAATCATGCACACCTGCAAAATCCGGGCAGTCCCAGTCTACCATCACCTTATATGTGGGTATGTTCACAAATGACCTCCCACACTGTAGAACGATGTCTCACTGGGCTTATGAACGCTGCGCCGGGTCTCCTCATTCATTATCCGCTGAAGGTCACGCACCAGGGCGCGCTTACTGAGGTCATCTCCGATGTAATTTCCGACGTTGACATTGATTGTTGAGTTGCCTCCGCCCATGTTGCCCAACTTACTCAGAGGAATAACGGCCTCCGGAACATCGCCTATTATCCCCAAAGTAGGCCGGGTAAAGATCCCGCCAGAGGCGTATTTTTGTACGCCGGCATTGGCCGTGACCGTTATAGTGCCGCCGCTGAATAGATTGTCCCAAGCCGTCTTGATTTGATTGGCAACCCGCTGGATTTCAGCCCAGGCATCAACGAAGGGTCGCGTCAGCCAGGTTACCAGGTTAGCAAATGCCGCTTGAATAGCTGTCGGTAGGTTTTGAAACCAAACAATAACCTCGTTCCATTTGGCAATCACCCAGGTTTTCGCCTGGTCAAACGCCATTCTTATATTGTTTACCGCTATATTTATCCAGTTGGTTATGATCGCGCAGATATTAGACCAAACCTCATCCCATTTTGCCGTAGATAGAATCTTCCAATTGGATACTATCGTCCATATGAAGAAACCCACTCCTATAAGAGCGGCAACAAAGGCGGCTATCAATCCTATCCCAAGTCCGGCAAAGAAGGTGACCAAGCCTGCTGCCAAGCTCTGTAAGAATCCACCAATGAGACCGAGGACTATCCCTATTGACCCGCTCCAGCCGGCTGCCCAGGTTCCGGCGGTAGTAACCGCACCGCCGACTCCCATAATAAGCTGTAATCCAACCCAGCTCGCCTTGGCCAAATCACAGGCCAGTTTGATCTTTAAGATGGCGTCGGCCACAGCAGTGACAGTCCCAATTACAATGGCAATCCTGGCTATGGTTAAAGCTGAGTCCACCCAGTTCTTTACCTCGTCCTTGTGCTCCTCCATCCACTTGGATAGTTTTTCCAGTTCTTTGGTCAAGGTGTCTATCCAGTTGGTTGCATCCCCTCCGAATGTAGCCGCCACAAAGGTCCCTATTGTGTTTTGCCAGGCAATCCCCAGCTTGTCCATAGCGTCCTTTGCTTTGGCAAGTTTCCTGACTGTCTCTTCGCTCATTATATTCATGCTGGCCAGAAACGCCTCTACATCACCGGATGCCGCTATAAGCGCTTTCTGCCCGCCCTTTCCCAGCAAGGCCCCGACTATGCCCTGTTGTTCGTTTGAATCCGATATACTGGACAAGGCGACAAATATCGCCCGCAGCCGGCCCTCGGTATCAAGCTTGCCAAAATCCTCAAGGTTTATATTTAACTTGGCGAAAGCCTGGGACGCTTTGTCTCCGCTTATTTCTGAGCCTTCGAGCTCCTCGACCATATCGGCCAGCTGTTCCGTCGTGGCCTTCCCGCTGGTAAGTGCCTTTTGGTATTTATCGCTAAGTTCATCATATTTATCATTTGTCTTGCCCGTGGCCGAGGTCGCGGCATCATAGGCTGAGGTCATTTTCTTGACCATGATGGCTATGTCACTGCCGTCGCCGCCGGCAATTTTCATCATGTTTGACCAGCGTTGGGTCTCCTCAATAGTGAAACCTATCTTTAAGGACAGCTCTTCAATATCGTCACCCCAGCTTGCCGCGTCTTTGAAGGCCAGGGCCAGTGGAGCAACAATGGCCGCACCTATACCGAAGGAAATCTTGGAGATATTCTGCAGTTCCTTGCTGATATTACCGAACGTCTTTTTAAAGTTACGCTCGACATCGCCAAGTTTCTTATTGAAGTCACTTATGTTTGCCCTTAGGACGAACACTAATGCTTTTTCAGTTGCCATCAGGTGCTCCGTAAATCAGGTTTATTATCCCGAACATCTCCTCGGGGGATTGTGTCTTGCTTTCTTTGGGCCGGCTACCGGGCATGAAGTCCTGGGGTGTGAAAACCTTTGACCTCTTGGGGTCACGGTTAATGTTCGCCAGCACGGCACAGATCAGCCCGGCGTGGTAGTCCTGGCGTTCTATGGTCAAGGTGTGCCGCTTTAGCAGGGCAGAGTATTCTTTTAAAGTGAGCGCCCAGAGATCATCCTCAGACAGGTTGAGGTCATACCTCCCGATAGCCCAGATTGTCAGCCAATCGAGAGGCTCTGCGGGTTTGGGTCCGGGTTTTCCTCACCTTTGGGCATGGCGGCGCTCATTATCCTGGGCAATAACTGAATGAACTCTGTCATGACCTCGATATCAACCAGGTATTTCAGATCGTCCAGTTTCAAGTCCCTGTCCTCCCACAGCAAGCAAGCCCACAGGAACGGCACTATTTCCTTTGGAGTGAACTTGCCCGGGTCGGCATCACCGGACAGAATGTCGATGCCCGTGACCTCTTGAAATTTCTCCATGCCACCCATGGTCCATTTAAGGTTCCTTTGCTTGTCTAACATTATCGGAATAGTTTCCATAGGGCTCCTGTTTTATGATGCTGCTCTGAATAACTTTATGCGATATGTTTTGGCTACCTTGCCTGTGTTCTTTTGGGTGATCACGATGTCCTTGATTGTGCCGGCCGCACCAAGGGCAATAGCGGTCGATGCCGCGCCGCTTACAACCGTTCCGCCCTGCACCGTTAGAACGCCCGTGGTTGCTGTCGGAGTAACCGTTACTGATGAAATAGCCGTGAGTACCGTGGCGATATAGTCATACTTGGTCGCAGAGGGAGCCGGTGAAATAACGGCGCTCTCCGATATGGCAAAGAACGGCGTGGTTAAACCGTCTGAAGCACTGATGGCCAGCGTTGCCGCACCGGAGATTTTCAGCGTGGCGTTGAACGGGACCTTATCGCCCACAGCAAAGCCGCCAATGCCGAATTCTGTTACCAGGGCAGCAAAGGTGAGCGTTGCTGTGATTGCAGTCGGGAAGGTGAGTACATACGAGGAAACGGTACCTGCCTCGAAGTCGGCAAAGACTGCTTGCTGGCCGGCAATATCACCGGCCACGAAGTTCCCTTCTATTTGCAGCTCACCGGCATCTTTCCAGCCTGCAATGAATTCCCTGTAATTACCCACGCTGGAAAGTGTGGTTACATCGACAGTGTCCTGTTTGTTTGACTGCGGTGAGATCTTGGTGATCTCCGCAATCGCGACGCCTTCTCTTTCGAGAACCACGCCCTGGGCCATAATTGCTGCTGTGGTCATGGTGCCCTCCTATTCGTTGTATTGGATGAAATATTCAACGGGACAATGAAATATCCCTGACTCATATATATCTTGCTCATTCTCAAACTGTATGCTCACATTCACTCCACCTACCCCGCCGATTACTTCGTTGCATTTATCCTGCAGGGCAATTTGTATCTGCCGGGCTACCAGTTTTGTTTCATAATAGGTATCGGCGAAGATTGAGAATTGAAAGCGGGCATTTATCAAACCGCAATGCCCTGTTAAGCAGTACTCCGGCACCGCCGATACCTTAAAGAAAACGACATACGGCGTAACGACGGTTTGCGGCGCTGTGACATAGTAGAGTTTCTGGCTTATCAAGGCGGTCAGCCCGGTTTGTGCCAGAAGGTGAATGTGTAGGGCATTTTCAATAATCATTTCATTGCACTGTCTATCAAGTTGCCGAGTTTAGTTATTACCTCGTCTTGTATCCGCCCCTTGTTTGTATCAACGGCAGGCCGGAAGAAAGGCTGGGCCGAGCCGATGCCGGTGTAACGTCCCGACTTCTGGTAGCGGGGCTTCGTCCCATACTCGATAATGTAGGCATGGGGAGCAATTTTGCGGTCTACTGTAGCTGCGGCAGAGCGCGGATAGTTGCTGATCTGCCGCAACATCTTGGCCTTGACCGCTTTCTTGAGTTTGCCGGTGGGACCCTGAGGCGCTTTGGCCTTGGCAACGGCGGCGATTACCTTGGCACCCTCCATCATCAGGGGCTCGACTTTGTCGTTGGGTAAGGATTTGGCCAGGGCTAATAAGGTTTTTTCAAACGCTTCTTTGCCCTGTATCTCAATATCGATATCCATCAGTCCAAACTCTCCGCGTACATCAGATGCAACTCCTTCTGATTTTCCTTGGGGTGTACGATGGACACGATGCTGAGTATTCTGTCCCCGAACTTAATGCGCATGGTCGGCTCCAGGTCGCCGCGGTAGCGTATCCTGACACGGCCGTCTACCCTGGCATCCAGCTGTTTGGCCGCATAATAGACATTGCCGGCCGCCGGCTCTATAGCCGCCCACACGGTGCAGAACGTACTCCACGTCGAGACAACCTCATCGATGGCATTCTTGCCCTCGGTCGGCTTCTCGATAATGACCCTTTGCCGCAATAAACCGATCCTCATTTAAAAACAGCGCTCCTGCCAGAGTAGAGCATCAACGCTCAACGGGGCCGGATAGACTTGTGTGGCGCTGGCAGCTTCTCTGTTCTCGTAATAGTGTGCCACCAGCAGTAAGATGGCGTAACAGGCCGTCGCAGGCACCGCGGATGAGGCGGATCCATATCCCGCAACGAAGGTGATGCAGACACCATTAGTCGGCCTCAGCGTGTCCGTAGGCCAAAATTTTCCGTAGGCTAGTGACACACGCCCAGGCTGTGACTTGCTGTCGACGAAATACTCGCTTGAGGCAAATGTATGTGCAACGTTTGCGGTATCGTAATACTTGATCGAGGTTATGGACTGCAGCGGGGGCAGCGGGATATCGATAATATCTATGTCCGGGAAGCGGTCCAGCCAGAGCTCCCATGTCTGGGTTATATATGCCCTACGCTGGTAGCTTTCACAATACTGCCGGGCTGCTTTGATCAGGGAGCTTATCAGTACGTCCTCAGCCGTTGAATCAATCCTCAAATGAAGCTTCCCTTCAGTCAGACTGATGGGTTCAACTGCCGGGGCAACCGTCTGCTTTAACCCCATCTCTTAGCTCGCTTCTTGTTCGGCGCTTCATCTCTATTTTCGAATGTTGTGACTTCCGCACGTATTTCCGGCGGCCTTAGCGAGGCGTTCTCTCTGACGATCTCGGCATAACCCATTTTCACCAGGCGTAGTGCCTCGCCGTCAGGCAAGGTTTCAACCTTGTTTGTCCGGTCCAGGCCATTGATTACGACTGACTTATAACGAATCGTGATCATTTCTTCTTTGATCTCCCGCGTTTCTTGGCTTCTTTAGGTGGCTTGGCCTCGATTTTGACGGCCTTAATAGGCTCGAGTGACGCGGCCCGGCCCTTGCTTACCCACTGTTTGGCTATCTCAGGCGGGACATCGGCAACCTGGCCTTTGTAATAGGTGCCTTTCGATGTGATCATGGTTACCAGTATCTGTATTCTCATAGAACCTCCATGATAGCCTGGGCCGCCCTCTCGGCAGCACGGCCATCAGCATATTTGTAGACTTTCTGAACGGCTGTATGCCGTTTTCTCTTTTGTGCTTGTGTATCCTTGAGTGCCTTCTGGATGGATGGAATGAAATCTTCCGGCTGGTTGCAGTTAACGCCAACATCGGCGCATTCCCAGAACCTCAACCCGTGCTCGATATCACGCCGGTACCATGGCGCATTGAGCACCACTACGGGTCTGTCCAGCGAGGCAAACTCGTAAAGGGTGGACATCTGGTCACAGACATAGACGTCGGCTCGCTCCATTACTTCGTCGAAATTGGCTACCGGCTCGATACCGTAACGCTCCCACATCGGTCTCAGTGTGGTCCATATGGTGGGGTGACCGTGGCCGAGTATTTCTACTTCGTCTGTCCTGTTCCAGCGGGATAGCTGCGGGATGATGCCCCGGTAATGCGACAGCGTGCTACGCGTCTCCGGGGCAACCTTGCACTCCCAGTGAAAGCTAATGGCCACCACGGGAGGATTGCTACGCTTTTTCTTAGGCTTCAAATGCCAACTGTCCAGCTTGGGACAGCCCACAATGGCTATCTTTGACCCGGGATAGGCTTCGGCGTCCTTTGAGGCCGGATGCTCTCCGGGCTCGATGAATAAATAAGTTAACCCTCTACCTTTACCCCCGGCATAGCTGACGTGCCGGTTGTCGACGAAGGATTGGCCGGCACCGTGGTTGAGTAAAACAAGTTTGCGTCTGGGTGTCAGCATCTTGATGGGGAAGGCCATGGAGGCTACCACCAGTGGCCCCCTTAGTTCGGGAGGAGTCATGGTATCTAAGTAAGAGCTGAGTCTGATCGCCTGGACGTCTATGGAAGCAGCGTATTTGAGCAGCTCATTTGTGGTGACTATGAATTGACCTCTGTTTGTTTCTGGTATCTGTCTGTAGATCGGCACCAGGTGGTCAATGAAGTGGCGCTGCCTGGCATAGAAGTCGATCTTCCGGTGTTTCATTTGGCAACCCGCTGAGCTGAGATCACCCTGCCGTAAACCTCCCAGTTTACCCATTGCTCATGGCTCTTTATACGCTCAACTACCGCCTGGATTTTGGGGTTCTGGTAATCATGCAGGGCAATAACTCCACCTACGGGGATGAACTTCTGCCAACTCTGGTAGTCCGCCCAGGCCTCTTTGTACCAGTGGCAGCCGTCGATGAACAGCAAACCTATGTCTTTATCCCAGGTCTTGGCCACCTCCTGGGAAAATCCCCTGACAGCCGTGATTAATTTGGAATAGGGCTGTGTCTGCCGATGAAAGGCCTCCAGGGTTTCTTTAGCCTGGTACTTTTGCTGGCCATACTGTTCTCTGAGGTCCCAGGTATCCACGGCATATACGGGGATATTATTCCCGTGCCGGCTGCCGGCCGCTAAGAAGCTGGTTGATTTACCTTTGAAGCTGCCGATCTCAACGATCACACCGCTTTTAACTTTGGATGCCAGGTAGGACAGGCGCAGTCCTTCCCCGAACCTGATTAGCCCCTCCAATTTATATAGGCTATTGCTTTCTGGTAATACTAAAACGTCCATAATTTTAAAAAGAAAGGGGTGATATTTCCTTATAATGCTACTCAGCCCTTTTACCTTTGAATTACCTGATCCTGTTTATGCTATATATGCTTGCAATATCACTGTAGTAATGTAATAATGCATTGTAATATTACATTACAGGTGTGATTTTATATGAGTTCAACAAGCAGGCCATATATACGCAGATTGCTCAAGTGTCCGGAGGTATCGTTCTTCCTGTTTGGTCCACGGGGTACAGGCAAGAGTACCTGGCTCAGGCATGTACTGCCTGATGCCCTCTACCTGGATTTACTTGATGCGTCCCTATTTCTTGAGCTATCCCGTGACCCGCACCGGTTGGAGGCCATGGCCGCCGGCCGGCCTGATGGTGACTGGATTGTACTGGACGAGATACAGAAAATACCCGCCCTGCTCGACGAGGTACACAGATTGACAGAATCTCGTAACTGGAGGTTTGCCCTGTGCGGATCGTCGGCCCGCAAGTTGCGCCGAGGAGGCGCTAACCTGTTGGCCGGACGCGCTATCACATTGAATATGGAAAGCTTCTCCGCTGTTGAGTTGGGAAAGGCCTTCAATTTATCCAACTCGCTGGAGTGGGGTTTACTGCCCATGGTCCTTCGTGAACCGGCACAGGCGCCCGATATACTTGCTGCATATCTTGACACACATATCCGCGAGGAAATCAGGCAGGAAGGTTTGCTACGCAATGTACCTCCTTTCATGCGGTTTATGTCCATTGCCGGCCAGCTCAATGGTCAGGTGGTCAATATGCAGAACATTGCCCGCGATGCGGCAACAGCCCGCAGCACAGTGGATTCATACTTTTCCATAATTGTTGATACGTTGCTGGGACATTTCCTGCCTTCCTGGCGGGCAGGTGTAAAAGTACGTGAAGCAGCGCACCCTAAATTCTATTGGTTTGATCCCGGTGTTGCTCGTGCGGCAGCAGGGTGGCTGCATGATCCGGTCGACCGCCCCTGGGAAGGATTTGCAATGGAAACACTGGTTTATCATGAGCTGCGTGTTTACAACGAGGTCAGCCGCAAAAAGCGGCCATTGTTTTACTACAAGACACCTGCCGGTGTAGAAGTGGATTTCATCATCGAAACATCGCGGCGTACCTCAGCTAACGTCCCCCACATAGTGGCCGTTGAAGTGAAACGGGCGGATAAATGGAATACCACCTGGAACAAGCCATTAGTCTCGCTGGGTTCCGCAAGTGGAGTGAAAGCAGATAGACTAATCGGTGTATATTCTGGTGATCGCTCTTACCAGTTTGGCGCAGTGGAGGTCATGCCCTATGAAAAATTCTGTGATTTGCTACATAAAGGCGACCTGTATTGACGGACCAATATAAATAGCCCAGTCAAAGAACAATTGAATGTTTGATAGGGGGGCGGCTTAACACCGCCCCCCGTTGGTTAGCTGCCCTGTTCAAAAGGGCCGTAGATGAATGCCTGGGGCCGGTAGACGGCCAGGGCTATCCTTTCCTCGCAGAGCACGGCGACCATGTTCTTGGTGAAGAAGTCGCTGTGGTGCTCGGAGATGCGAATAGAGGCCTGCTCGCGGTCGAAGAGCTGGGCTCCCAGCGAGAAGGCGCCTACCAGGAAGTTGCCCTGGGCAATGGTGGTGGTCTCCACTACGGGCACCCTCCATAGCCGGGATACGCCTCCCTCGGGTACGGTAACCCAGAGGTAGCGCTGATCGCTGCCCTTGAGCAGTTCGATGCTGGCCCAGTCAGTCGGGTGCAGGACGATGCCGGTAACCGGGTACTGTGCCAGGCCGGACTGTAAGATTGCCTTGCGAATGATATCCACCAGGTTGTCGTCCACGCTCCGCAGGCTGTCATCGAAGGGTGTGGCTTCGGTGACCAGGCCGGAGACGTTCCCGCCGGAGCCGCTGCCGTTGAGGATCTGGTCTTCTTCCTCGAGCTTGAGGCCGTAAACCAGGCGGCTGTTGATGTAGCTGGAGAGCACGGCTGCATCGGCGATGATCTGCCGGGTGGCGGGCACCCAGTGGGCGATGGTCACTACCGGCGCGGTGTCTTTCTCAAATTCCAGCGTGCTCTCGGGTTTGGCTACCTCGGTGCCTTGCTTGCTCTCAGCCACAGGCGCGGCAGCATTGGAGTAGACGGTCTCCCTGACATACTCGATGGTATTGCTGCCGGTGGTGCCTTTGGCTAAAAGGTCGCGGATGCGCAGCAGCTTCTCCGGCTCGGTGATGATGCCGGCAATCCTGTCGGGTACCACCAGGTCGGCAGCGCTGTCAGTGCCGGAGATGATGTCGCGGACTTCAAAGGTGTCGGACTCAAATACGCCGCGCTTGAGCATGTCCTGGTACTGACGGGACTCGATGAACTGGCGGCCCACGGATTTCCTGCCCGATACGGCAGCGCCGGGGATAGGCCGGATCGGCTCATGGCCTTTCAGTTCGTCCTGCAGGCCGTGCAGCTCGATGTAGCGGGTCTCCTGGCTCTTGTTATCCCTCACGTCGGCCAGGATCTTGTCGTAGTCGCCCGACTCCTCGGGGGTAAGTCCGCGGTTCTCGGCCTCGGCCTTGCTTACGATGGCTTCGGCTTTGCCCGCCAGGGCAGTGCGCTGTTTGCGCAGTTCGATGATTTTTTCCATTTTACCTCCGTTAGATTGATGCTATTTCCAGTTGACGCCGTTTTATGTCAAGTCGGTTTGGAGTATCTCCCAAGGCCTCATCTTGAGTCCCCGGTTTATCCTCTTCTCCGCCAGGCTTTTCAGCGGCGGTTAAACTGCATGTTAATATCTCAATGGCCTTATCTTCCCCGATCTTTGCAATCAGCGACCTGATCTTTACATCGGTCTGGGGATAGGCCGGGTAAGTGACAACGGAAACGTCAAAGAGCTCTACCTCTTTAAGCGTGCGCACCTTCTTGCCGTCGTCCCATTCATCGCTTACAGTCCTGAAACCGAACGACATCTGCGAGATGTCCCCGCGCTTGACGCTCTCTATCAGGTCGTTGGCCCATTGCGTCTCAGGTGGGTCGATGGTTATGGCCAGTCCCTTGGAATCCTCGGTCAATGACAGGGTGCCTGACTTGGTGCGACCCAGGACGTAGTTGGGGTCATGGTTGAAGAGCGCCCTGACATCGGCGGCAGTTATGGTGCTGGCAAAGGCGCCGGGCGCGATCTTCTCCCTAAAGCCGCCCAGGTCCTCGCTGAGCTTGTTGAATACAGCGGCGTGCCCGGAGATCTTCCTGCCTTCACCGGCAACCCTTACCTCGGATAAGCTGAATGACCTGTGTTCAATGGTAATTTGCATTGTGACCTCCTAAGAGAAGTTTTGGCTTGGCTATGTGTCGTGCTATTCTGCGAAAAGGTGTACAATATTTGGCATTAAGATTCGTATAGACGTGGTTATGGTTTTGTTGGTTACTTCTGTCTGGCTACTTGGGCGCAATTCAAATTGAGGGACAAGTTTATGGGTGGGTTAAGGGCATGGAGATTCCTCTCGGTAGTGATGGCGGTGGTCGTAATAGCCTGGATGGGAGCAGCCGTAATGCCGCCAAGCTACGTCCAGGCCAACGTTGACCGTGGGGCTGTCTCGTCAGCGACTAGGGTGCTCTCTGCGACTAGGGTACCCTATACTCCCATGGTAGCCTCAGGAGGGGAACACACCGTGGGGCTAAAGTCCGATGGCACTGTGGTAGCTTTTGGACGGAATAGCGAGGGCCAATGCAACGTGAGTTCCTGGACGGGCATCACCCAGGTGGCCGCAGGATGGTATTACACCGTTGGACTAAAGTCCGACGGCAGCGTGATCGCCGTGGGTGAAAACACCTACGGCCAGTGCGACGTGGGGGCCTGGACGGGCATCACCCAAGTGGCTGCAGGATGGCGATACACCGTGGGGCTGAAATCCGATGGCAGTTTGGTCGCGGTTGGAGAGAACGACGAAAGCCAGTGCGACGTGAGCTCGTGGACAGGCATCACCCAGGTAGCTGCAGGGTGGAGACACACCGTAGGGCTCAAGTCCGACGGCCGCGTAGTCGTCGTCGGAAGGAACTTGGAGGGCCAATGCAATGTGGGCACTTGGACGAGCATCACCCAGGTGGCCGCAAATTGGGGGCACACCATAGGGCTGAAGTCCGACGGCAGTGTGGTCGCTGCTGGAGATAACCGCTGGGGCCAGTGCGACGTGAGCTCGTGGACGGGCATCACCCAGGTAGCCGCAGGCTACATTTACACTGTGGGGCTGAAGTCCGACGGCAGCGTGATCGCCGTGGGTTATAACAACTACGGCCAGTGTAACACAGGCGCATGGACAGGCATTGTCCAGGTGGCCACGGCCGAAGGTGGGAGTCACGGGGGACCCGGGGGACATACCGTGGGACTAAAGTCCGATGGCAGCATGGTTGCCGTGGGAGATAACGACTATCTTCAGTGCAACGTAGTCTCCTGGACTGGCATCACCCAGGTGGCCGCAGGCTACCCTGGGCACACTGTGGGTCTCAAGGCCGACGGAAGCGTAGTTGCTGTGGGAAGGAACGACTATGGCCAGTGCAACGTAGGCTCCTGGACAGGCATTGCCCAGGTGTCAGCAGGATTTAGTTTCACCGTTGGGCTCAAGATCGACGGCAGCGTGGTCGCCGTGGGAAGGAACGACTATGGCCAGTGCAACGTAGGCTCCTGGACAGGCATTACCCAGGTGTCCGCAGGATATTATCACACAGTGGGGCTGAAATCCGACGGCAGCGTGGTCGCCACGGGATTAAACGATCCCTATGGCGAGTGCAACGTAGGCTCCTGGACAGGTATTACCCAAGTGTCTGCAGGATGCGTTCACACCGTTGGGCTCAAGGCCGACGGCAGCGTTGTCTCTGTGGGAGGTAACGAGTGGAACGAGTGTAACGTGAGCACTTGGACAGGCATCACCCAGGTGGCCACTGGATACATACAGACCTTGGGGCTTCAGTCGGATGGCAGCGTGGTCGCCACGGGAGGGGGAGACGTGAGCTCCTGGATAGGCATCACTCAGGTGGATGGCGGGGCACATACCGTGGGGCTGAAATCCGACGGCAGCGTGGTCGCCGTGGGAGATAATAGTGCCGGCCAGTGCAACGTGGGAACCTGGACGAGCATCACCCAAGTGGCAGCTGACGACACATACACCGTTGGGCTCAAGATCGACGGCCGCGTGGTCGCCGTGGGAAATAACGACTATGGCCAGTGCAACGTGCTCGACTGGAACTTGGGACCATGGGTTTCAACGACCCCCACCACGAATATCACTGCCACTGCAGCTACATTGAACGGCAACTTATCTTCATTGGGTACATTCGATAATGTCACAGTATCATTTCAGTGGGGAACCTCTCCCGGAATTTTTAGCGATAATACCACTCCACAGCTAAAGACTGGTATTGGCATATTCTCGCACAACCTTACGGATTTGACCCCTGCGGCCACTTATTATTTCCGGGCACAGGCCACCGCAAATGGCAATACCGTATATGGATCTGAATTGAGCTTTACCACGGATACCACTGTCACTTTTCCCGATGCCAACCTGGAGGCTGCTATAAGAGTGGCCATTAGCAAACCGACGGGGGACATCTATGCCTCTAACCTTACCGGTTTGACGTCGTTGAATGCCAATACTAAAGGAATCATCAACCTTACGGGACTTGAGTATTGTACCAACCTCACTACTCTCTACCTGCACCATAACCAGATAAGCGACCTATCACCGCTGGACGGCCTCACCAACCTTACAGATCTTGGACTGTGGTCCAACCAGATAAGCGATCTCGCGCCACTGTCCGGCCTCACCAACCTTGCAACGCTTCAGCTTAACGAAAACCGAATAAGCGACCTGGCACCTCTGACCGACCTCATTAATCTTTCATTTCTTCAACTAACCCTCAACCAGATAAGCAATCTGACACCACTGGCCAGTCTTACCAAGCTTACCGCTCTCCATTTATACGAAAACCGGATAAGCGACCTCTCACCTCTGACCGGCCTCATTAATCTTACATATATCGGGCTGGGCGGCAACCAGATAAGCGACCTGACACTACTGGCCAGCCTCACTAACCTTACATATATCGGCCTAAATTCTAACCAGATAATCAACCTGACACCGCTGGCAGGTCTCACCAACCTCACATATCTCTATCTGGATGACAACCAGATAAGCGACCTGTCACCGCTGGAGGGTCTCACCAACCTTACATATGTCGGCCTAAATGCTAACCAGATAAGCAACCTGACATCACTAGCAGGTCTCACCAACCTCCGACAACTCGGACTGTTCAATAACCAGATAGGCAACCTTACGCCACTGGCCGGACTCACCAAGCTAGCAATACTTGGCCTGAGCGGCAACCAGATAAGTGAACTGGCGCCGCTGGCAAGACTCACTAACTTAACCAATCTTGAACTAGCAGGTAGTCAGATTTACGACCTTGACCTAACACCACTGATCGAACTTACCAACCTCATATCTCTCGATTTGCAGAATAACAGGATAAGCGATATCACTCCACTGGTAAATAATACAGGACTGGCTACGGGAGATAGTGTGAACCTGAGAGGCAATCCCCTCAGCCAGACTTCCGTTAATGTACAAATCCCAATATTGCTGACCAGAGGTGTAGCGGTGCTCTGGGACACCACACTGCTAACAATAGCCACCAACCCGGCCACCAATATCACCACTACTTCGGCTACATTAAACGGCACCCTATCTCTGGGCACATTCGATAATGCCACGGTGTCATTCCAATGGGGGGTATCTACTGGGACCTATACCGATAATACAACTCCCCAACTAAAGACTGCTACTGACAACTTCACCTATAACGTGACGGTATTAAAGCCAGGACAAACCTATTATTACCGGGCCCAGGCTACGGCCAATGGCAATACAGTATACGGCGCTGAGGTGAGTTTCACTACTGCCCCGACACCACATCCACCATATGAATATGCAACATATACATCCGATTTATATGGCTTTTCTGTAAAGTTTCCGTCGGCATGGGCAATATCCCAATCAACTGTATCCGGTGTTGTTTTCTATGCAATAGGAACTGGCAGAGACAGGCTTTATATAGCTGTCCGGCCGGCCACTAATTTTGAAGATGCCTCGACCCAATTCGTTACTGACTTGCTATCCGCCAGCGGGGCCGCACTTACGCCCTCCATTGATAGTGAAAATACGATAATACTGGACGATGGCACGACGCAGGCCACTCAAATAATTTATTCCGCTCTTTTCGGATCAGTTAAATTTGTCGTCACGGGCGTTATCAAGGCAGGCTACGCCGTCATGGTGTGTGGCGCAATTGATCCAATGAACTTAGAACTTTATAAGGAAATGGGGGAAACGTTAAACATATCTCTTACGCCAATGCCACCTTCAGTTACCACCAACCCCGCTACCAATATCACCACCAATTCGGCCAAACTACATGGCGTCTTGAATTCACTGGGATCATCGTCAAGTTGTAACGTCACCTTCCAATATGGGATTATGCCAAACACCTATTCCGGCGAAACGCCTGTAAGTGAGCTGACTGAGCCGGGCAATTTCGAATACAAGGTTATAGGCCTGGCACGCGGGACCACATACTATTACCGCGCTAAAGCAGTTGGCGACGACACAGTTTACGGAGAAGAGAAGAGCTTCACAACATCCGGCAAACCATTTAGCATAACGACTTCAACCAATTCAGGTATGCTGACACTAGAAAGCGACGGGGGCAATTTCACCGCCGCTATTGCCGTCCCAGCAGGCAGCTTTCCAAACCAACCTGGAGGCTACATTTTCATACACGGCCTCTGCGGTTTCACCATCTCTGATATAGAGCCTGGAGCGACCGTGACCATCACAATGACTTTCCCCCAACAATTACCAACCAACATAGTATATTTAAAATACCAGCTGGCCCGCGGCTGGTTCCAAATACCCATAACCAGCCTCCATAACAAGACTATCACCATACAGATCACGGACGGGGGACTGGGAGACTCAGACGGCCTGGTTAACGGGATAATAGTAGACCCGGGCGGTGTTGCTGTTCCATCAACACCTACACCCACACCGATTCCCACGCCGGCAAACCCATTAATAGGCACGAATGCGCCAACCTCACACGGCTCTTCCGTGGCAGGAACTGCAATAACGACACAACCGGTGCAACTTCCCAACATCCAAATTCAGAGCGCGTCATTATCTGAGTCAAAAGTGGCACCGGGGACACCTGTAACGGTAACCGCCGACATAGCCAACAGGGGGACGGTGAACGGGACAATGAGGATTAAGCTGTATGTCAATGGGGAGGAGGAATCCAGCCAGGGCATCACGGTGGAAAGCGGCGGCAACCGGCCGGTTTACTTCACGGTGACCAGAAATGAGCCGGGAATTTATACCGTTTACATAGGTGGAACCCAGGCCGGAAGCTTCATGGTTGACGATGCAATTGATCCTAACATTATCTTAGTTATCAGCCTGTCGCTAATAGCCCTTTCCCTTATGTTGGCGGTGATCATGGTTGCCAGGCGCAAATTGTATTACTGACCAAGATAAGCTAACAATCAGCCCATATTATCAACCAGGGACTATCTGGCACTGACAGCCATAATGGATCGGCGGATGGCCAACAGACTGTAGCTTCCCGCTTGATTCTGAAAATCTACTTTCAATTGCCACTACCTTCCCGTCCATCTCTTCACACACCTGGCAGATTTTATCGCCAATGCTGAACCAGGCCAGCCGGGTGATTCCGCAGCCGATAAACACGGCTTTAGCAACAGCGTTAGAGCAAGCTACAGTTTCATGCATGGCGATCTTGCCAGGACGCCGCTCACTCCATTCGTCTAACCTCTGGCTGACGGCTCCTATCGGATCGACATTGTCATCGAACGCTTTCTTTACAACTTGTTTTAACTGTCCTTTCGACGATCCCGTATATTGCCTGGCGAATATCTCAACATATTTATCGGCTAACTGTTTATCTACAAGTTCCGGAGCCTGGTTCACTTCGTTGGCTGCCAGCGGTGTTATGGCTTCGATCATTTCCTGGACTATCGGCTTGATCTTGCGCATGACGAAACTACCGTACTCGCGGTAAAAGCTGTCCAGCCATTCATTCCAGGTAATGACAGACCTTTGAGCTAAATGCTCTTTGGCTGCCTTGAGTACATGGCTTTTCTCTCGCTTGACTATCTCAGCGCCGGCAGTCTCGAACAGCTTTTTGTATGCCTGCGCCGTTTTGTGCCTTAACAATGCCCCTTGATTTCTGGATGCCCGCTCAAATATCTGCCTGACTTCCACCACCGGCGTTAGCTGAACCTGCTCATCTGCAGGTGCCGGCTGGACATCCCGGGGAGCCCCGACGGGCACCATGTTCAGAGGTATATAGTATTCATCGCCCAGGTCCAGCGGATTGAGGTTTTCCTTTTCGCGTATATCATTGGGCGACATGGCTCCCATGTAGAACATCTCCCTGTAATAGGCCGCCCGGGAAGCTGAATCACCTCTTAACAGCCCGTCTACCAGGAACTCAACGAAGTATTCCGATCGCTCGGCTACGCCCAGCAGTTTCAGGCTGGCTGCCTGCTCCCAGCGCACTAACCAGGGCCGGATAGTATAGACAACGAACTCCAGGGACTGCTGCTCGATGTTGGAGAAGGTAGCACGGTCAAGATCACCGATCATGTGGGGCGGTACATTGAAAAACCGGGCTATCTCATTGATCTGGAATTTCCGGGTCTCCAGGAACTGGGCATCATTTGGAGGGATGCCCACCTTACTGAACTTCATGCCCTCTTCCAGGATGGCTATGCGGTGCTGATTGCTCAGGCCGCTGTGCATCTCATTCCAGGATTTCCTTAACCTCTCCTGAGCTTCAACCGAGAGTTTGTTGGGGTGCTCCAGCACGCCACCCGGCGACGCACCATTGCCAAAGAAACGTGCACCGAACTCCTCGGTAGCTAAAGATAAGCCAATAGCCTCACGTGCCATCTGGATAGGCGAATAACCGACGATGCCATCAAACCCGAAACCTGGGATATGCCAAACCTGCCAGGCCGCCAGTTTGGCTGTAGTACCATCAGGAAGTAAGTAGCTATAAATCAGCTTCCCGGTTTCCTTATCCCTGCCAACCTGCATCTTATTGGGCAACAGAGGCCAGAGCGCTTGAGGATAACCGTCGCCGATACCGTTGCCGTAGTCTATCTCGGCAAAACAGTTGCCCCATGTCACTAAATGTCCCTGCATGACCTCGCGGAAGGTATAGGAGGTCATCTCAGGATTAGGTGCATCATGCAGTAACTTGTAAAGCGGGTGACCCACTGCACGCTCTTTCCCCCTGGGAGTAAGCCGGCGGTAGACTATTAACGGCAGTGAGGCAATCGTCTCGGAGAGGAGCTTCACGCAGGCCCACACGGCTGTCGATCTGAGCGCGGTGTTCTCTGAAACATGGATGCCGGTGGCGCTTCCGTACGAGATCAACGGTCGCCATGGATCCATGCGGGTTAAATTAAATCTCTTTTCAATCCACGTTAATAACGGGTTCTTCATTCAAAGCACCTAATAGTTGGCAATCATAGCCTTCTTAAATGACCAGCGTCGTTGTGCCGAAGTTAGTGTTCTTCGGTGCCAGCAATATCACGGGGACCATTACTTGCTTTGCAGGTTCTGTATGCGGACAATATCCATATAGACCCAGCGACATATTGCAGTTATGGCAGAGTACCCTAAACCCAAGAGGGAAATTATTCTTAACACACCAGCGACTTACTTTCCCACCAACCTGCCCACGATGTTTGCAACCTCCTCCATTTACATGGTCAATCGCCAAAAACTCAAATCTACTCTCACCACAACAAGCGCACTTCCCACCGTAATATTGAATACACAGAGCACGTTCCTTTCTATGGTCCATAGACACGCGTAAATTTTCCCGTTTCCTATTTAACCGATGATATTCGTGGGCATACGCTTTCCGCCCCTTTTTATAATCTTCACAGTTTCTGTATTGGTCGTGATATCGCTTTTTTTCGGCTATCTTATGACACTCTTTACACAGGTGGCTAACACCAAACTTACCTGTTTTGTGCTTATAAAATGAGGCGAGCGGCAGGGTTAATTTACATTTATTGCACTGTTTATTAAGTCCACTTGTAATATCACTCAAAGGGTAACCATGCCCTGATCTTCATAAATAGAAGTATCAACCAGTTTGCTGTGTCGGCTGGCCCGGTCAATGGCCATAATAAGGCTAACGCAGCCATCGATCTTCTGGGTGGATTTCTCCTTGTCCGGCTTGATGTTGCCGGCCGGATCAGTCCTGACCACCAGGTTGTCGCAGTTCCATCTAAGAACTGGATTGCCGCCGTGTCTGATCTTCTTGCTCAAGACTAAGTTCATCAGTTCCTTGGTCGGTGCTGACATCGACGCGAATCCCTGGCCGAAGGGCACCATTAGAAATCCTGCGTCCGTTAAGTCCTGGCTCAACTTGGTGGCACCCCAGCGGTCGAAGGCTATCTCGGCGATATCGTACTTTTCCCTTAACTGTTCGAGTGTGTGTTGAATGTATTTATAGTCAATGACATTGCCATCGGTCAGTGTGATCAGTCCCTTTTTGGCCCAGGCCTGGTAAGGTACACGGTCCTTTCTTTCCTTTTGGACCGCCGTATCTCCGGGAATCCAGAAATAAGTTAAGACGTCACAGCTTCCATCATCTGCTGCAAAAACCAGTGCCAGTGCAGTCAAATCCGTGGTGCTGGCCAGGTCAAGGCCGGCGTAGCAGGTGCGGCCCTGCAGGCTCTCCATGTCCACCTGGCCGTTGCAGGCGTCCCAGGCATCCATCGACAGCCATCGTTCGGCTGAGTTGACCCACTGATTTAAATAGAGCCTCCTGAAGGTCATCTCGAGCGCTGGCGTTTCCTGGGCTCTTTTGGCAAGCATGCGAATTTCAGAGATTTGCCGGAAGTCACCGAGGGCGGGATTGGCCTTCCTCCATACCTTTTCATCCAGCCAATTATCATCTTCCTCGGCTGCATAAATCACCGGCAAGAAGGTTTTGTCTTTAATGATTCCTTTCTTGACTTTGCAAGCGTAATCGTGCAACTCCCAGCAAATAGAATTCCGGTCATATCCCGCGGTTGTGATAACTACGATTAGCGGTTGACGTCTGGCGCCCTGGGACGTGGTCAACACATCCCACAGTTCGCGATTCGGCGCTGCATGGAGTTCGTCATAAATTATTCCATGGGCGTTGTAACCCCAGGAAGTATAGGCCTCGGCTGAGATGGCCCGGTAAAAGGAATTCCTGGCGTAATAGACAATGCGTTTTGTGGAATCAATCACCCTTGAGATCTTGGATAACCCTGGCGCCTGGCGCACCATGGCCGCCGCCTCGTTGAAAACCAGAGACGCTTGGTCACGGTCATTGGCGGCCCCGTAGATCTCAGAACCTGCTTCCCCGTCAGCAAATGTCAGCAGCAGGGCGATCGCCGCTGCCAGCGTTGACTTCCCGTTTTTACGCGGCAGCTCAATGAAGCAGGTCCGGTATTGCCTGGTGCCATCACTATTGATTGTCCCGAACAGTGGTTGGATTATATCCTTCCATTGCCATTCGGTTAGCTTGAAGTTATTACCGGCGTATTCCCCTTTGGTATGTTTGAGTAGCTCAATGAACGTCTTGGCAATGTTGGCCCTGTCATGGTTTATCATACGCCAGCTTTTAGCGGTTTTTCGTTGCAGAATTTAAGTAAGGCATCAAAGGAATCGGATTGCTTGTCACTCGGTAAGGTCATACGTGCCCGCGAACTGGGGGTCAATCCGAACTCCGAGCAGAAGGATCTGATCTGCTCCAGGCAGGCCCGGGCAATCGACACCTGTGGAAAAGGAGCGATATACATCGAGACGATATTCCCGGTTTCGTCCTTCTTAGGGAACTGATACGTCATGCCGTGCTTGGATATGAATTCCTCTGCCTCCTGCCATTTGGCATAGGACTGGCAGTACCCGGCCAGGGCGGCACGGTCCACCCGCGTTAGTAATCCCATCCCTTGCAGCAGCGGGCACATGCGCTTCCATTCCTGCTTGGCCTCTGCCCTTAACCATGCTGGGCAGGTCGGGATGGTTGGATCCGGGGTTGGCTCCCTATCAGGTATCGGCCGGTGCTCGCGGTTGCCTTCAATTATTCTTAGCTTTGTGGGCTTTGGTTTACGTCCTTTCATTTGATCAGCTCTGCCTTGTTTGTATTTAAAAATAAATAATAATTATACGATAAACCTATTGACATACCTATATAGCTATGCTATTATCTTCGTATAGATTAATCTAAGGAGATAAGGAAATGCAACGGGAAATAGATACAATCAAATACCAGGGCAGCCACGGAAAATCACCGAAAGGGCACGGCCTTTGGTTCTTCATGGTAGGCAATACCGAGTGGCAATTCAGCGGAACTTATGCCGAGTGCTGCAAACGGGCCCGCCAAGAGGCTGCCAAGAGCGACAAGGAAAGCCAGGCCGTTGGCTTTGCAACCCATGCCCGGATAATAGTTCTGCCCTAATACAATGAGAAAGGAGATATGGAAATGAAACAGAATTTAGCAGAAACAAAAGGACAAAAACTGGCAAGGATTTTCAACGAGATTAAGAACAGCGATGATTTCACCGGTTACTACTCCTACGGCGCAGATACCGACCGCATCTATAGCGCTTACAGCAAGCAGATTACTTTACCGGAAGCGATCCTGCTGTCGGCTTTCCTTGAGAGGTCATACAACCTCCAGGAGTTCGTGGCTGGATTACAGGTACTTGAATTTCCGTATTTTAAATAAATTAGGGAGATGAGGAAATGAAAATTATGAATCAGGTCTACAGGTTTAACAGCAGGAGCAACGCATTTGGGTTCGCCTACCACTGCATCAAGATGCACATGGTAATCCTGGGTGACGACGGCAAGTTCTGGGTATGCACACCGGCCATCGCAGAACGACTCTATCGCCAGGGTTACGAATACGCCGACTAAGGTTAAGGAGATATGGAAATGACCAACAAATCAATCGATCAAATCAAGAACAACAAACTGGCTATCGAAGATATCCTTGACCTGGCGGCCACCTATATCGAGCATGGTTTCGGCGGATCGGATTATGACGATATTATCTACGCCGAAAGCGGCATGCTGGCTAAGATCACGGGGCTGACAGAGACCATCGTTAAAGCTGAACTTTATAACCGTATTTTGAAATAGTGAGGAACGTAATGATAGACCAAAAGAAAGCCACCACTGACACAAGGTTTAAGTTCGAGGAAGACATGCGGGTTCAGCTCGCGGCACTGATGGCCAGGGTCCCGCCACAATCTCAGGAAGGACGCCTCTTGACCAATGTCAATACAGCGCTGGTATGCTTGGCCAACTTCTACGAGTCGCTCGGGTATCCCGCCGTCACGCTGGAGTAATTGCAAAGCAAAAGGATAATAAAAGGAGACATGAGAATGGAATACAAACCAGTACCACCAAAGAGCTTAGTCCAGGCTTTTAACCACTTGGAATGTGGCGGGACGTTGATAATCCCCACATATACACGCTGCACTGTCATTACCAAAATAACTCTCGAGAAATTCCGCAAGGCCGGCGCCTGGTTGTTAAAAGAAGAAGGCAACGGTTACAGGATGCAAACCGGAAAAACCAGCGTTTATCTTTTCCCCGGTGACTTGAAATATGCGTAATAACCAAACCAAACGGAGGGGATCAATGACCAAAATCTATAGTATCATCTACAAGACCGGTGGGACGGACAATGCCAAATGGCACAGGGTTCTGTCCACCTTCACCAAAGAGGAAGCCCAGGCCAAGCTCGAGGAGATTCGCCGCATGGGGTACGACAGCGTTTCCCATGAGACCAAGCTTCTCGACTCTATCGGGCTACCGGACTAACCACCGAGCACAGTTCAGGAGCGCAGTTCCTGCCCTGTTCAGGCAAGGTTAATCCAATAAAGGAGATTTGTAATGCCGAGATTTGAATGCTTGCGATGCGGTCACGTTTGGATACCGCGCACGGATAATAAGCCTAAGTTTTGCCCTAAGTGCAACAGCCCCTATTGGGATAAACCTCGCAAAATGAAAGCCGGTGGAATGATCTACACTTCGACGGGTACGCCTTCTGTAATTTGTTCTGCCGTTTTACCGGTGAAGTTCTCCCACCTCTGAATTATCACATCACAATAAACAGGGTCCAGTTCCATCATCAGGCACTTGCGGTCCAGCTTTTCACAAGCTATGAGTGTCGATCCGGAACCTCCAAAGACGTCCAAGACAATGCCATCCCTGTGCGAGCTGTTCTCTATGGCCTCGCATATCATAATGACGGGTTTCATTGTCGGGTGCTCGGCGCTCTTGGTGGGTTTGTCATAGCGCCAGATATCGGTCTTCTGCTTTTTCTTGCTTACCACACCTTCTACCTGGCCCTTTAGCTTAACTTCAAAACCCTGGAACTTTATTGTTGTGTACTCTCCATCGAATTTAGCTTTGATGTCCCGCAGGTCTTCCCATACTGTGGGGATGCTGCGGTCTTCAATAAAGTAATGCTTTGATATCTGCTTATTCCACCCATACAAAATCACCTCATATTGATGCTGGTAGTCGGATCGGCTCAAGGTGAATGTGTTTTTTACCCAGATTATATAGGTCTGCCAATGCCCGCCCTGGCTTTCAAATGCGTTGCGGAGTGTGTGCATCTGGCTATTGCCGATACATATATAAAACACTCCGTTGCAGACTTGCATGAGCTGCTCTATGAAAGCCGAGAGGAAATGATAATATTCCGGCTGTGCCATATGGTCATTTTTTATGGTATGACGCTTATTCTGACCGTGGGTGTTCATCCCGCCCTTGTAGTCGACGTTGTAAGGCGGGTCGGTAAAGATCATCTCGGCTTTACCACCTCCCATCAGTTTCACCATATGTTCTTTGTTGGTGCTGTCCCCGCATAGGAGACGGTGGTTCCCCAGCTTGAACATATCTCCTGGCTTTATGTTGGTGGGCCTTAACTCCGGGAGCTCATCATCTTTCGACCCGAAGCCTGGTTTAAATATGTGGTCCAGTTCCACGCTATTGAATCCCACATCTTTGAGCATGTCCAGGTCAAAGTTGCTGGCCAACAGCAGGAAGTCCCACTCGCCGGTGTTCTTGTTTGAGCGTACGTTATATTCCTTGAGTTCCGGCTCCGTCAGCTCCCTGTTCGGCACGCGGACATCTATCTGTTCATTGCCTCGTCCCAGTATCTTCAGGATGGCCAGGCGCTGATGCCCGGCTATGATGGTTCCGTTGGTGTTTATGGCAGGGATCTCCACCAGGTTAAACTTCTCGAGGGATTTGCGCAGCTGGTCCTCCTGCTCCTTGGTTAACCGCCGCGGGTTATGCTGGTAAGGAACAAGATCGTTGATGGTTCGTTTTTCAGTTTGCCAGGTAAGCTGTGCATTCATTTGGTGTAACCTTTGAGCGGGGGATATGATAGGTAATCGAATATCCAAGGATGGGTATCCGCTAACTTATCAAGCCCTCCCAACTTTTCAACCGCTTCCCTGATGTGATCCAGTGGGCGATTGTGCTTGACCGATAAAATAATCTCGCCGGCCTTCATCCCCACTATGTACTCTCTCCATTTATCCGGCAGTATATGCCTCAGTATCTTGAAGCCTGAGTTGGTGTATTGAGCGCCACCTCCGCAATAAAGGCAGCCTATTGTAATGGCTCCCTCTGCCCAGGACGGGTGCCGCGGCAATTTATTCTCTGTTTTATATCGGTTGATCATAGTGTCAGTCCATCCCTGCAGTGGATTGCAGACCGTTAACTTATCCGCCTCCAGGTATTTGTTTGCCGTGTCCTTTAGTGCCCGCAGTCCTCGGAGTGCATCATCTGCCTCACCGCGTTGCCCGGTGAATTGCAGGGTTGCCCCAAGTTGTTTGGTCAACTTGCGTCCTGGCGATATCTTCATATTGCGGCAGCAGGATGATACGTCCAATTTGTAACCGAATCTTTTGTGCTTTTGCATCCATTGCCTTGCTGCTAATTTTCCCAACATCGGCCAGCCCTGAGCTGCCCATTGGTCGGCGTAAGGTTTAGCCGGCCGGGCTATGTTCACCTCGGTAGAGTATGCCTGGGCAACGTTAGTAACAAAGTCCTGGGTGGCCGGGTGCTCCATGCCGGAGTCCACAAATACCAGCGGTGGCCGGTGCGGTGTATGTCTGTAGATGATGTCCACCAGGACTATGGAGTCCGATCCCCCGGAGAAAGCGATGACTGAATTCTGGTGCCGCTTATATGCCTCATTTATTATTTCGATTGCCTGTTTCATAGAGTATGAGTTCCATAGGTGATGCGGTGCCGTCCTCAGCGTGCCGGCGGATCTCTGTTACCAGGTCATTGAGTTTAGGATCCGCCAAGAATAGAATCTGGTTGCCTTTGGCTGCGTCCACTATAACTGCGATGGCTCCATTCAGCGCCCTGGGATTCCTGGTCGATATGTTTTTTATCTTCTCTGTCATGCGACGCAGTATCCGGTCGGCCCGGTCGGCCGCCTCATCGTATTCTCGTTCAGATACTATGGCCTCTTTTAAATCTTTCTCGTCTGCATGAACCTGTGTCATCAACTCCTCGATTTCATCCTCGTCAAAACCAGTGATGGCCATATCGAATTCACCTGTATCCAGTTCTTGGAGCAGGTCTTTTAACATCGGCATATCCCATTGGCCGCCGGTTTTATTCAGCGCCAGGTTAAGCGCTTTCTCTTTTGCCTCGGGCAGGTCAACTATGGAAACGTCTACCACTGTACGACCCAGGTCCTTCAAAATTGTCAGCCGTTGGTGGCCACCTATCAGCACATTTCCCCGCTTGTTTATTATCAGCGGTTCCACTATGTCGAACTCTGTTATGGACTTTTTGAGTTTTTCATACTCCGGATCGCCTGGCTGTAAAGGGCGCCGCGGATTGTACTTTGCTGGGTTAATTTGATCTATTGATATGGTTTCTAAATTCATTTACCCCCCCTGTCCAATTTAGCGATATTTTGCGCGTCCCTGGCCTTCGGTAGCAGGAGTGAAAGTTGCCACATGTATGACCCACCCTGTGTATCTGCTTAATTAACTAATAGTAATTGTGCTGGGCCTCTATTACCCCGTGTTAAATTGCAGTTAAGATGGGTACACCTCACGTTGAGCCTACTATGTGACCCTCCCAACGATATCGGAATGATATGATCTATGCTTGGTTGCAATGGGTGATGGGCTTTACCATTCCTTTTAACTTTCTTGCCGCATATTTGGCAAATCCAGTTATCACGTTCATATATAAGCAATGGGTTAAACTGTTCCACTATATTGCCATGCTTCTTAGCGTTATATCGCTGTAATTTATCCCTGCATTTATCCCTGTTATTCTTTCGATACAAGGCATCATAACAACGCTTACTGCATCCTTTAGAATACAGATGACTGTGATCTACCCAGAATAACCCCCCACAAACAACACACACCTTTTGTTTATCTTCAGTTATCTGTCTTCCGTTGGCCTTGTTAGTAAGAGCAGACTTTTTGCTCGAACAACTAAGGGAACAACACTCTACCCTGCTATATCCAAAGAACGGTTTATGGCAAATGACACATTCTTTGTTGGCTGGCCTATTCTTAATGTGTTGATGGTGCCAGCGATCGCGACACCTGTCAGAACAATACTTGGGAACAGGGCCTTGTTTTCCTCCTACCACGAACCATTCCCCGCATTGTACACACGTGTGTTCAGTTAATATCTCACCGTGCCTGCCTGGCTCATATGTTCCCTCTAATATGTGGTTGAGGAGTGACTTGGTCATAAATAACACCACCTGTCGTGTTTTGTGCTGGAAATATAAAAGGCAGGAAAGGCGGTCAGGAAACCACCCTTATCGCCCAGGGTAATTAGTCCGGGGCTATCCTGCCTAATTAGTAGACTTTACGATCCGCTGAATGCTCTTTAGCGTGACAGTCAATACACAGGGCAGCCAGGTTGTCATAGTCATTGTTCTTCGGGTTCCGGTCTTTATGATGCACAAGGACTGCTGCCTGGACTCTCTTGGATTGAAGGCACACAACACATAAGGGATTGTCTTTCAATATTGAGTGGCGAACTTTGCGCCAGGTTTGATCATACCCTCGCTGGTTGGCACTGTCCCTGTAATTGTCTGCTGCTTGGCTGTGGGCATTGCAGTAGCCGACCTGGTTATCAGTGAGATTTGGGCAGCCGGGTTGGCGGCATGGTCGTTTTGGTTTGTATGGCATGATGTTTTATAGAGTCGGGGTTTAAAGGTTTATTATTTGTGACCTCACTGCTGGAATGATGTCTGTAGGAGGATTGAACACCTCTTTACTTTGTCACAAATAGTTGGTATTATTTGTGACAATAATGGTGTGCAATCTATGACTATTAACACTACTAAGAGAATACTACAGAGAATCTACGGTCATGGCAGGGGGTGGGTCTTTATCCCCAAAGACTTTCTGAACATTGCCAGCTATGCTGCCGTGCGCCAGTCTCTCAGTCGTTTGAAGAAACAGGGTACCATTCGCCGCCTTATGCAGGGGGTCTATGATTATCCGTCTTTCAGCACTCTGCTATCTGCCCCATCCAGTCCGGATCCGGATGCCATTGCATGGGCCATAGCACGAGCTAACGGCTGGACTATCTTACCCACAGGCGATTCATCTTTGAATCTGCTGGGGCTATCATCGCAGGTTCCGTCTCAATACCAGTATTTCAGCGATGGACCTTCGAAGAGGTATGCCTGGCAAGGCGGTACACTTGTTTTCAAGCACCGCACCAACAAGGAGACTACTGTCCTGTCACCCCGTACTGCTCTTCTTGTTCAGGCGCTGAAGAGACTGGGGGAAAGTGGTACAGATACTGCGGCTATGACTGCTTTGCGAGAGAAGTTTTCCAGGAGGGAGCTAACACTTGCGCTAAGGGAGGCACGCTACGCTACATCCTGGGTATACGACGCTATCAAGCAGATAGCGAAAGATGAGATGATACTTCATGCATAACATCGCCAGACGCTCAGAGCAGGAGAGACGTGAACTGTTCAGTGCAACCGCCCAGGCTATGCAGGTGCATGCAGCCATCATCGAGAAGGATTTCTGGGTATGCTGGGTTTTGGATTACCTATTCCATAACAGTCCATGGAAGGACAAGATGGTTTTCAAGGGCGGCACCAGCCTTTCTAAAGCATACCATGCCATCGAACGCTTTTCTGAGGACATTGACCTTGTTCTGGACTGGCGCCTGCTCGGCTATTCCACTGATGAACCATGGCAGGAGCGTAGCGCAACCCGACAGAATGAATTTAACATAGAGGCCAACCATCAATGTGCTGCATTTTTAGCGCGCGAATTTGTGCCCGCTCTCAGTCAATCATTGAAAGAGCTTGCAGCAGCAGAAATCGGCATCGAAGCCAGGGAACAGGATGTGTTGATTCAATATCCGCATTCATTTTCGCTGTCGGCAATTCTTCCACAAATTAAACTTGAGATCGGGCCGCTGGCGGCCTGGATACCAAAGGAGAAAAAGGAGATCCGTCCTTACGCCGCCGAGAAGTTCCCGCATTTATTCACGCAACCGTCCACCAATGTCTCAACCGTCAAAGCTGAACGCACCTTCTGGGAGAAAGCCACCATACTGCATCAGGAAGCCCACCGTCCGTCAGCCGGCCGGTTTCCATCCCACTACTCACGCCACTATTACGATTTGTACAAGCTGAGCCGCTCGCCAATTCGAGATAAGGCACTGGCACAGCTTGATTTACTGCAGAAAGTGGTGGACTTCAAAATGAAGTTTTACCGGTCTTCTTGGGCCAAATACGAGGAAGCCCGGCCGGGCAGCCTGCGATTATCCCCTCCCGCTGAGCGGGTAGCCGATCTACGCAAGGATTACCAGAGTATGAAGCCAATGCTTTTTGGAGACATCCCCGGCTTTGAAGATATTTTGGCGGAGTTGGCCGCCTTGCAGAAAATGGTCAACAATAATAATCTCAAGGCGTGACATCCATTTCAAGGAAACAATAGAGGAATTATGAGGCCGGCAAATTGCTAGGACGTCAATGTGCAATAAAAAACCCGCCGGGTTCCAGCGGGCTAAATAAAAACATCCGCATCTCTGCGGACTTTTCCAACTTACCTTTATTATATTTACGTTCGTTTGTATTTGTCAAGTAATGGATTCCATATCTACAGTGTCAATAGGGATCGAAGTGTTAGCTTGAGCCTATGTTTGTTACCTCAGGCACAGGTATCCCTAGCGCTCCTTGATGCCGCATTGTACCGTGCTGCCCCCCCCCTGCAACAAGGGGCAGGAATCAGCCGTTTCATCTTTATGCGAGCAATAGCTCAAGCACCGGAATTCGCTTTCTACTTAAACGCCGCAGTTCGGTAACTGGGCAGGATGGCCCACCACAATCACTATTACACGCAGATTTTATCTGAGTGACTTTAACCCGTGATTGACCTTTGCCAGGTCGAATAGCTCCGGATCAAACCTGCCGCCAAGCCAGGAAATCATATCCCCGTATTCTTTATGGTCCGGGTTTGCCATGATTTCCATCAGGCTTTCATAGCCGTGAACTCCACCGCAATCCTCGGGCGGGCAGGCGCGCCGGCCGGCAACGCATACCGGGTAGTTAGCAGACTCTTGCGCGGGCAGCTGCTTCTCAATGATCACCTCGTGCTTCCAGTTATCTCCAAAATCGTACAAATAGATAAATTTGTTGATGCCATCGGCGGCCAGCTTGGCGAGTTTGAATTTGCGTGCACTTAAAGTTCCGTCCGGCTCTTCCGGATCAGGATCACCCAGTCGCACTTTCTCAATCTGAAATTCATAAAGGTGGGAGTTTGTCCAACCCATGGCAACCTGGAAAATCCTGTGCAATTTGTACAGGCTGATATTGCCCGGCGCATGTATGCACCTCCAGACCGGCGGCTGGATGACTTTAAGCGTTATTTTAATTTCGTAAATGGGCATATCAGGCATGGATTACTCCTGATTATATAATAATCAAAACCCCGCACCCTGGAAAGTGGATCATTGGGCTCAGCAGATAGCGGCAAAACTCTCATTTAACTACCTGTCCGAATTTTGGGGACCGCCTCAATGGTCAGTGAATCCGCCTTGATGCCGGACGTGACATTTGGGATGCAGTTTTGTAAGGCAAACGGTTGTCACCACTATCAAGGGAGGTATACTTTTATCAGAAGTATCGGAAGGTTATCATAAGCTGCTCTGATCTGACCTCAACAACATACTCAATTCTGGCAAAATATCCGACTGCTAAGAGTCACCGCCCGATTTCTTTATACGCGCGACTTCCTTTTCCACCTCGTTTTCCTCCCAGTTACCCTGGAAAGCAAAGACGCTGAAAAAATGCATGACCAGGCCAATACCCCAACCCAGGGTTGGGAAAAGCGGCCATGTCTGCCAGACATGTGTTCCGGCTGAACCTGCAAGTGAACCTCCCATAGTGACCAGCCAGATCACCCATAAAAATGAGTTGACAGCCAGGTAAACTGTCAGGTGAATAAAAAAACCCTTTTTGGCCTGAACCCTTTCACGTGCCTTCTTGCGGATTTCTTCGTCAGTCATCTGAGTCGGCATTTTGATACCCCCTTTGCAAAATACGCTGATACCGAGGTTCCCCATATCAACTTCTCAATCGGGCAATTATCATCACTTGTTGCCCTTGGCCAACATAATATGCCATAACTCTGATACAGCTTCCTGTTTATGGCCAGAGAAGCGCTTTGGGACTGAGGTGGAGTTCTTTTTTGCCAGCTTCCTTGAGGATGCTAAGTGACTTCATGAGCTTACTGCGCTGCTCCGCGGTTAGCCTGGAAAGGACGTTCACTGTTCCCTCCTTTTTCATGACCTGGCTGAGTACCTTTTCGCCCTTGGCGGTGAGGGTGATGCGGATCATGTTCTTGCGATCCATGTTCTTTGTCCTCTTGAGTAGACCATGTGTTTCCATGCGCATCAAAATACCGGATGTAGAATGTGGTTCGCGTAGGGTCATCCTGCTGAGCTTGGCCGGTGTAACATCCTTACCCATAGCGTCCACCAGGAAGAGGATCTCCGCGGCGGTGGCCGATAGGTTCTGGGGAAGTAATTCTCTTTCCCTGATCTTGACGAAAATGTCCGCCACTTGTAGTAGTTGTGTAAGTAGAGTGTAATCCTTGTCCGCCTTAATTTGCTGTGCCATATGGTCTACCTCCGGGTAATTTAAATTATTGATATTAACGATTAGTATTCGTCTTCGACTGCAGACAAAAGAGTATACCCTGGCCATACTGCTGTCAATGCCCACAACAACCCTTCAGTCCCACTGAACCGTGCTTTCGTCCCTGCATGCCAACCTCCTGCTCAGGTACCCGGTACCGTGCAATGGCATACTATCCTCATCCGTCCGGTTACAGTGGTTCAGTTTATTTCTGTTTCACTTCCACATGAGCATAGCAGACCAGATAGCTCAGCAATTACTCATGTGGTATGCCAACAAAAATTGTATAGCCTTGTTCCTTAAACGCATTTAAACGATCTTCGAGAGAATCCGTTAACAGTTCATTACTGGTCAAGCAATTGGCGGCCTCATCTAATATGTTTGCTAAAACGCCAAATAATATTTTGATGTTTGTTCGGAGCACCTTCTCATTATAGGGTTGAATTACTTTCCAATCCCCTGACTTGAAATCAATCAAATGAGATATAGATTCAGGCGCAAAAGAGAAATGGGAAGCATATGCGTTCAAATAATTGCGTAATTTTTGATATTTCCCATGAATGCGTTTGCCTATCTTTCCAGCCGAAGGTAATCTCTCTTCCAGCACTTCATCAACTCTTTGGGAATTATCACAAAGGTACGCCATTAGCTCAATGCACTCAATCAAAGGACGCAAAAGAGCCCCGGCTTCTTGCGCAAGGCCATCCAGCGTCAGACCAAATATGCCTTGGGCAAGGTTGCGTGCTTTAAGTAAAGTAAGTCCAGCTACTCTACAAAATGTTGTGTCTTTGGAATGAAAAATGACGAGCATTTCATCTAGCAGTGAAAATGCTTGATAAACGGTAGCCGCTTCTGCCTGTAATTTAGATTCAGTAGCACTCAATGCGCGTGTTCTGGCATCCCATATCTGATACATGGACAATCTTCTCCCCCCATTTGCCACCCTGGAATCCGTTCGTCTATCTCAGCCATTAGTTCACGTTGTCTCGGTTTGGCATTTCGCTGTCCAGAAGGGCAATGTGGGGAAAAGGGTGAACAAGCGAGCCGCCTTATAGAGAGTCCTGCGTCATTCTAAATGCCGTTGTTAAGGCAAGTTCATCTTAGTATCTGAGAAAGTGCCGGGATAAACGGAGCGAGTATGGTCATATGGTTTGCGGCAAGTGCCATGAATTCTTGATATTGTGCCATAAAACCAGTGGTTCCTTGTGCTTTCTCCAGTTCGGTCACTTTTTCTTGGAGCTTCTTCAACAGTTCCCCATCCAGAACGCCCTGGCCGATTGCTTAATGAATACAGCCAAACAGCTCTGCTGGATCGACTTCCGCTACGTTGGCGGAAGAGTCGATGGACTGGATATTAACACGAGCATTAGGACCTATGAGATTGTAGATGATTTGACTGGGTTGCGCGAGCGGGTCAATCTTCGTTTGTTTTCGGACAACAGACTGGTAGTGAGGTCTAATTCCTTTCGTGCCTTGCATAAACCCAGCATCTAAGATGTCGTAACGTTCTACTATGCCACTGGGGAGTATGCGCTCGAACACATCACCATCTTCGATTGGAATGGCAGGGTCGTTAGTAAAAATCTTATCTCTCTGAACCGATGCTTGGATATGCTCAAAACGATTACCATCTCTCTTTATTAACGTAACCTCATCTCGCATCAAGGAATCTAAGGACATTACAATTTCCTTTTAACTTCGCATTACTTTATCTTGCTATAACGATTGTTTGAATAATACTATCTGTATTAGGCTGCGTCAAATAGATTTATACTCGTAAATCTGCATCCAGTCCTCGCTTCCATCCCGTTATTCTCTCATTCCTCACTCTACCGGCCATTTGGGGATCATGTCGTCTATTTCCGCCATCAGCCGGATTGTCTCCTTCAGTGCAACAACTATTTTCTGATAATGGGTCAGTTCATCATAGGTCAGCGCCCTGCCTTTGCGGTCTTTGAGCCATTTATGGGCTACCTGGTAGCCGCCGATGTGGAAATTCCAGATCTCTGGTGGTACACCTTCGAAATACTGCTCCTTATTGATGTGCACCCTCTTATCCGCGTCCTTGTATTCCACTTTTTCAACCAGGTTGGAGCCTGAAACAGGATATCCGGTGATGCTTGTATTCACCGCCGGTGATTCCATAAGGTGCAGCGATACCAACTCAGTGCCCTTCCCCGCCAGTGCCTTGAAAAGCACTTTATTTGCTGTAAGTGGCAGGCGTGGGAAGTCCATCTTGAGGAACTCAGCGTATCGGGTTCGGTAGGTGGGTGAGTGGAAGATGGCGTAAGCATAGTTGAAGACGTCCTCCGGGCCGACGGTCTGCTCCAAATCGCCTTTGCCATCTTCAACAAACTTCAGCCCCAGCTTTTCCGAAGCATCTTTGATGAACTCCGGTTTCAGGTTGGGGCGGCGTTGGCCACCATCAAGTTGCATCTCGCCTTCGGGGGGATATAAATAGAGAGGAAACACGTAATTCGCTTCCCGTGACGAAGCTGATATTGCCACGTCTATTGCGGGATGTTTTGCAACTGAGACATGTCTCCATTGATTCGTGCCGATCTGTCTTGGTATAAGCAAGCAAATATTCTCACGTTTAAATACATTATTAATCAACTGTCGCCTGGGATAGTCCATTATAGCCGTATTAAAATAACTGAAACGCAAATCGAATGATCGGTATAGACATTTGGAAAAATACCGTTCCCATTTATCATCTCCTCTAAGTTGTTTGCGAGCCGCGGACAATTGCCAATCTCGGTTATCACGAAGTCCGTACATGTCTCTGAGTTCGTCATCGGAGTATATATTGTCTCGTAAGTTAACTACCTTCCGCCATATTTCTTTCTCTTCAAAATCTATAGCAAACTCATCACGATGCGTCTGAACACCTAAAACGTTAACTGGGAAACTATCTGTCACCCTCCATCCCCTTTCCCACTCAGCGCGCAGGTTTCCCTGCGTCGGAACGAACGAGTAGAAGGGACTGGTCGGCAGGGTCTGAACCCAATCCGTTACAGCGATATTGCTCTCAAGCAGGGCATTGTACTTGTAATCTCGCAATCCCCAGAGGTCTGAATAGTGAACTGTTGCAGGGATAGTCTTGCCCGGTTCTTTAGCAAAAATACCAATGGCTACGCCCTGCTGGATATCGAATACATTCTCATCTTTGCTGCCGTCCGGTGCAAACTCCTTTTTCTTGGAGTTGCCGTGCAGGTTAACGATATAAATATCGGTAAATGTGCTCATCAGGGACTGCCGCATGCCGCGGAAGGTGGGATTATCCAGGTAGCCATGGTTGGTGATAAAGCCCAGGATTCCCTGTCCGGTGCGCTCGATTCGCCACTGCCCAAATGCAAGGAATTTTACGTAGTCGTCCTGCAACCACTTGGGATTCTTTTCACCCAGGGGCTTTTCGTCAACCGTCTTGTATCGCTCCACCAGATGTTTTGCCCAGTCACCCTTGTTTGCAGAGTGCCCGGAATACGGCGGATTGCCCAGCACCACCATTATCGGCTCATCCTTCTTCACTCTGGCGGCAGCATTGGCTTCCTCGCTTATCCACTGGGCAAAGAGCGTCTCCGAGTGTTTAATCGCCTCATCCAGTGTATTAGTCAGGTATATACCCAGCCGCTGCTCACTCTTAAACTCGTAGCCCGTCTCCTGGAGCAAAAGCCCAAGCTTGAGATGGGCGATTGCGTAGGGCGGCATCAGCAGTTCAAAGCCAAAGATGCGGGGTAAGAGCTTCTCCGCCACGTAGTTGTTCCATGTGCCTTGCTGGCCTTTGCCAGCGGTAACCTGATGAATCTCGTTTATTACCTTGTAGAGGAAGGTGGCCGTGCCCACAGCCGGGTCTAGGATAAGCGTCTTCTCATCGGCCAGCCCCTGAGGCTTATTGAAGCTGGTTTTTAACAGGCAATCTATAGAACGCACAATGTAGGAAACCACCGGCTCTGGTGTATAGTAAACGCCGCGCATCTCGCGTATCTTCGGATCATAGGCTTTGAGGAAGGTCTCGTAAAAATGCACCACCGGATCTTCTTTGCCGGATCGTCGTCCGAAGTCTTTTAGTATGCTCTCCATATCGGCTTGAGCCAGTAACTGAGATAAATCGTCCACCAGCCATGCTATGCGGTCATCCAGGTCAGGTCCCGCGATCTGGTTAAATAGCTTACGTAGGAAAGGATTGGTTTTCGGCAAAAGATAAGCGGCATTCCGGCGGGTAAAATCCTTATTTTCAGGAGCAATACATCGGGCGGCAAATAAGCCGTACGCAATGGTCTGCGCATACATATCGGCAAAATACTCAACCGACAGATCAGGGATGAGGTTTTCTCGAAAAGCGGCAAGCTGGCTGTGCAAGCTGCCTTTTTCCAGTTCTTTCTC
>Ga0247841_10000967_pt1 | contig 69898 bp, 77 predicted proteins | sample LaCruzMarch2015__2_FD_192410 | JGI IMG/M metagenome (GOLD analysis project Ga0247841, IMG submission 192410) | Freshwater microbial communities from meromictic Lake La Cruz, Castile-La Mancha, Spain - LaCruzMarch2015_18m | ecosystem: Environmental > Aquatic > Freshwater > Lake | place: Spain... | reverse complement strand
TCGTATAGTCAAATTCTTCTTTGTCAGCGACAGGCTTTGCCACCCCGTCTATAACCTCTTCGTCCTCTGTGATGAACTCAGGGTCATCCAACTCTACATCCTCGTCCAGCAATAACGCGCTGTCTTTTTTTAAACTTCTTTCCTCGACGTAGTCATCTATAGTTGGAATATGATCCTCTATCACTGCAGCGGTAACTCCTACTGCTACCTTCTTTACAACAATCGGTTTTTTAGGAGCTATCTTTTTTGGTTCAGTCTTTTTTATTTCAGCTTTTTTAGCCACTACCTTTTTTACAGGTTTTACTTTTTTTGCAGGTTTTACTTTCTTCACCGACTTAATTTTTTTTGTTGGCTTTACCTTTTTAACCGGTTTCGCTTTTTTAACTATTTTTTTGGGTTTCTTCTTGGCAGCCATTATCCCCTCCTTGGCTTGATCTTTCCGGCCAGGTCATAACCGTTGGCCTGTTCTATTATAACGTCGACAAAAGGCCCTTTTACTCTTCCCTTGAATGTCACCACGCCGTCAACCATTGGTGCCTGAGAGAAGATCCTTCCCTCGTTAACGTCGCTACAGCGTCCGCATACCAGGACCGGAAGGACTTTGTCAACATACCCTTCATTAAGTGAGTTTGTAATATCAAATTGTATTCTGTCAAGCTCATTTCTTCTTTCAAGGGCCGTCTCAAAAGACACCCTGGAGCCCATGACTGATGCGGCTGTCCCCTCCTGGGGCGAAAAAACGAATAGCCCCAGCCAGTGGAACCACCCCTGGGAAACCAGTCTTTTCAAGGCTTTAAAGTCTTTTTCCGTCTCTCCTGGAAACCCCGTTAGGAGTGTAGTCCTTATGGTTATGCCTGCAGACCTAAGCTTCCCAAGGACCTCCATAATAGATGCCGGAGATGTAGACCTCCCCATTTTTTTAAGTATGGAAGCACTTATGTGCTGTATGGGCATGTCTATATAATTTGTTATCCATTCTTCGTTTTTAATTATTTTGATGAGTTCATCATCAACACCCCATGGATTGCAATACATTAGCCTGACCCATGCGGGCCTATTCTTTTGTGGCAACTTGGAGATATTTTTTAAAAGATCCTTAAGATATTTTTTATCAGCGGCGAGGTCCTGGGCGATGAGAACTATTTCTTTAACGCCCGACGACACAGAATATTTTATTTCATTAATAACACTTTCCTTGTCCCTGTATACGAGCCCTCCCCTGATAGAGGGAATGGTGCAGTAAGTGCACCTGCTGTTGCAACCTTCCGATACTTTTACATAGGCGCTGTAAGTAGATGTTTCAGGAATGTATCCATTTGAATTTAAAAGAGACAGATGGTCACACTTGGAATGTATATAGCCGGGGTCGTCTATCCAAATGATCTGCTTCCCGTTCTTTTTAAATTGTTTATATGCTTCGTATGCTTTTAGATATGTGCTCACACCCAAAAATATATCCGCTTCAGGAAGCTCTTTTGAAAGTTCGTTCTTGTATCGCTGTGAGAGGCACCCTGTAACTATAAGCGTCTTGCCCTGTTTTTTTAACTGAGCACATTCAAGTATAACTGCAATGCTCTCCTCTTTTGCATCGTCTATAAAACCACAGGTGTTAACTATTATTACGTCAGAGTCCTTTACATCCTTTGCATATTGAAATTTATTACGCAAAAAAGATGAGAGTGCAACCTCGCCGTCCTTTTGATTTTTTGGGCAACCCAGGTTGACTAAAGAAACTTTCATGTCTGGTTATGGACGTAGATTATTTATCGTTCTAGGGAACGGTATTGCTTCCCTTATATGATGAACGCCACATATCCACGTCACTGTCCTCTCAAGGCCTATGCCAAAACCGGAGTGAGGAACACTCCCGTATTTCCTGAGGTCAAGATACCACTGGTAATCCTCAAGTTTAAGACCGCTTTCCTTTATACCTTTTAACAGGGCGTCGTAGCTGTCTTCCCTCTGGCTCCCTCCAACTATCTCACCAAATCCTTCAGGTGCGAGAAGGTCACATCCCTTAACAAAGTTCGGGTCGTCGCATCTTTTAAAGTAGAAAGTTTTTATCGCCGTGGGGAAATTGTATACAAAAAGAGGCTGTTCTAAGTTCTCAGTGAGAGCGGTTTCATGTCCCGCACCAAAATCGCCGCCTCGTATAAAATCGTCACATTTCTTTTCAAGTATGTCCGCCGCGGCTGTATATGTCATCCTCGGGAACGGAGCTTTTATCTTCTGGAGCTTGCTCACATCCCTCTCCAGCGTCGTAAGTTCTTCCTTGCAATCCTTGACGACAGTATGCACAACATACTCAACAAAGTTCTCTATAAGCCTCATGTTGTCATCAAGATCATAGTAAGCAACTTCTGGTTCCAGCATCCAGAATTCCGTAAGATGTCGACGAGTTTTTGATTTTTCCGCTCTGAACGTCGGACCAAAAGTATAGACCTTACCATGAGCCATAGCAGAAGCCTCGGCGTAGAGCTGTCCGCTCTGAGTGAGGTATGCCTTCTCGTCAAAGTAGCCGCATTCGAACAGGGTGGAAGTTCCCTCACATGAGTTCGGTGTAAGTATGGGGCTCTCCATCCCGACAAATCCGTTATCGTCGAGGTAATCCCTCATTGCTTTAACTATCCTGGCGCGGACCCTCATTATCGCATGCTGCCTCTTTGAGCGGAGCCAAAGGTGTCTGTTCTCCATAAGGAAAGCTGTGCCGTGCTCTTTGGGTGTAATGGGATAATCGACGCTGGTGCCTACGATCTTAAAGGACTTCAAAGAAAGTTCAACGCCTCCGACAGCTCTTGCGTCCTCTCTGACTTTTCCCACAGCCTCGATGGATGTTTCCTGTGTAAGTTCTTCGAATTTGTTCAGGTACTCATCAGCGATCTCTCCTCTTACCAGAACACTCTGTAACAGCCCCGTACCGTCCCTCAGTATAATGAATTTTATATTCTTGCCGGTCGCCCTTGTGTTATAAACCCAGCCCTTTATGACGACCTCTTTGCCGATGTGCTTCTTAAGTTCGTTAATGTAAACCCAGTCCACGTTCAGCCCTCCTAAATTTTCTAGTCGATATTATGATGATATGTTATACAGGGATTGGATATTAAATCAAGGGGGAGAAAGCTATGTACCCGACACTGTTCCATATAGGACCACTACCCGTTCATGGGTACGGTACCATGCTTGCCATAGGGTTCCTTGTGGGCATGTACCTTGCACAAAGGGACTCAAAACATTTTAACATCTCTGAGAAAAAGCTTGGGGACTTGTTCCCATGGATAATACTGGGTGCAGCCGCCGGTGCAAGATTATTCCACGTCTTAGTAGAAAGACCTTCTTATTTTTTCGCACATCCGCTGGACATATTCAAGCTCTGGGACGGTGGCGTAACTTTTTACGGCGGTCTTATAGGCGCTGTTATAGTCGCTTATATTTTTACAAAAAAGAACAAGATGAACCTCCTCGACCTTACGGACTTTCTGGTACCGTACCTCGCATTGGGTATGGTCTTCGGAAGGCTGGGGTGTTTTCTTGCAGGTTGCTGCTATGGTGTACCTACTGAAGTGCCGTGGGGGATCGCGGTAACAAACACGGACAGCATAACAAGGCCATTAGGGATCGCACTCCATCCAACGCAACTTTATCAGGCGCTGGTCAACCTAATAACGTTCATGGTCACCTACAGGAATACATGGAGAAAGAAATTTAGGGGACAGAACCTCCTGTTGTTCGGATTAATATATCCGATGGGACGATCCATTGTCGAGATATTCAGGGGCGATGCCATAAGGGGATACATAATAGAGGGTGTTATAACCACCAGTCAGGGCATCAGCATCGTAGTTTTTGTAACATGCTTGACCATATATATACATAGGTACGTACATCACAAAAAAGTGAAATGAAAAAAAAAGTTAAACAAGTTGCAGTCAATTGGCATGGTACTGTTCCGGCATTACACGACCCGTTGCGGGCATATATTGCACAGATATCAAAATATCCGGTGCTAAAAAAAAGTGAAGAAGACGCTGTTGTTAAAAGAATGTTAAACGGCGACGTAGAAGCTGCAAAGCTACTTGTCATGTCGAACCTTCGTCTGGTCATAAAGATCGCGTTTGAATATAAAAATACGTACCAGAACATCATGGACCTAATACAAGAAGGCAACATTGGCCTCATGAAAGCCATCAGCATGTACGACCCTTCAAAGGGCGCAAAGATATCCTACTATGCCGCGTGGTGGATACGGTCATACATACTAAAGTTCCTGCTGGATAATTTCAGGCTCGTAAAAATAGGCACCACTCAGGCCCAGAAAAGATTATTCTATAATCTGTTGCAAGAGCAAAAACGTTTGGAGGGTCAGGGATTGTTGGCACTACCCGACATTCTAAGCAAGAACCTTGACGTAAAGGAAAAAGATATTGTCGAGATGACCGCCCGTCTTGTAGGCGATGCAGAGGTATCATTATACCAACCGATATCATCAACCACAGGTACCAAGACGCTGGAGGATGTGTATCAGGACAATTCAAAACGGCCTGACATCCTTGCGGAAGAAAAAGAGAACCAGATGCAATTAAAAGAGCGCCTTACGAAAATAGCCGAATCATTGAACGAGAAAGAAAGAATGATATTAAAGGAAAGGCTGTTGAGCGAAACACCTATGACACTTCAGGAGATCGCCGATAAATTTGGCATATCAAAAGAACGTGCACGGCAGATAGAGGAAAAAATATTAAAGAAGATGAAGGAAGAACTTAAAGATTTCGCCAATACTATTTAGCTTTCCTTTTGTTCTTTACATAACTTACGACCACAAAAACAACTATTCCCGTTAAAGCTGCTATCAATATCCATTTATCGATACGCTCTACAGCTCTCACAACTACGTCTATGTGGTGACCGTTAAAATATGCAATCGTAACAAGCACTGGGACATAAATAAGCGACGCAAGTGTATCAAAGCCAATAAATCGTCCATAGCCTATTCTCATCATTCCGGATGCAAAGAACACAGAATATCTTAGGCCGACGACAAATTTACTGAAGAATACGAATTTACTGCCGTGTTTATGGAGCAGGGTTCGCCCTTTTTCTATAGCGCCCTTGGTTATTATAGTCCTCAATACCGGTAAAGAACATATCTTGAGCCCAAGCTTGCTGCCGAGGAAATATATTATCGTGTCGCCTGCGATAACTGCTACAAAACCCACTACAGCGCCAATAACAGGGTCTATCCACCCCATATATGCAGCATAACCTACCGACAGGAAAGTCAGTTCTTCCGGGAATGGAAAACCGAACGCACCTGCGATCAAGAGGCCAAATATAATAAAGTATATTTGTGCAGTATTAGCGTCTGTAAAGTATCCTATGATCTGGTCCATGTTATTTCTTCTTCAGTAGCTTGAAGCTATTGCAACAACTATAGATAGATATTTTGATTCGTGGGTGTCGGACCTTGATGTAAGCACAAGAGGCGCTTTAGCTCCAGTGACGATAGCAGAGGACTTGCCCTGGCCGAAATTGCACAGGCATTTATAAACTGCGTTACCTGTCTCTATGTCGTCAGCCAGTATGATGTCCGCATCACCTGCCGCATCAAGTTTATCAAGTTTTTTGACCTTGGCCGCGTGTTTTGATATTGCAACGTCCAGCCCGAACGGACCATCGACGTAAACCTCACCAAATTTGCCGGCCTTTGCCATCTCAGAAAGTTTTTGCGCATCTGCAGTGGCGGGCATCTTTTCAGGATTCACCGTCTCAACTGCACAAACTGCAGCGACCTTAGGTTTGGGCACACCGAGTTTTCTCATAACATTTGCAGCATTTTGTATAAGCCATCCCTTTTCTTCCAACGTAGGCCTTATTGTCACGCCAGCGTCGGTAACAGACAAGAACTTATGATAGGCTGGAAGCTCGAACAGTGAAACATGGCTTAAAAGTTTTCCCGACCTTAGGCCTTTTTCCTTGTTCAATATCGCCTTCAAATAATCAGCCGAACCAACAAGGCCCTTCATCATAACAAAAGCCTTTCCTGCGTTAATAAGTTGAGTGCATATCTCTCCGGCCTTTGTAATATCCTTCTCGTCGACGATCTCCATGCCGGAGATATCAAGTTTGGATTCCTTGGCGACCTTTAATATATTATCCTTGTTCCCTACAAGTATTGCATCAGCTATACCATTGTCCCTGGCCTCAACAAGCGCCGCTATGACCTCTTCGTCGTCGGCACACATTACTACGACTTTCCTTTTGCCGCCCTCTTTCAAATTGTGTTGTTTGACCACTTGGATCAGTTCATCAAAGTTTGCAATTCTCATCTCTAGAACTCCTTTGCCTTTTCTTCATTGTTCATGATCCTTAAAGCCCCTAAGGCCAAAGGTCTCATTTCCTCTTCACCGGGATAAACTTCTATAGGCGCTATAAAAGAGACTTTCTTGGTTATATAATCCACAAGCCTTTTGTCGTTAGCAACACCGCCTGTGATTATTATCCTGTCCACCTTGCCGTTCAATACTGCGGAGCAAGCACCAATATCCTTTACTATCTGATAGCACATGGCGTTGAATATACCAACGGCTTTCTCGTCTTTTTCATCTATCCTCTTCTCAACGTCTATCATATCGTTCGTACCGAGATAGGCAACAACACCGCCTCTCCCTTTCAACATCTTTTTTACGTCGTCTTTGGAATATTTGCCGCTGAAACATATATCGACCAATTGCCCCGTCGGGAGACCACCTGAACGTTCAGCGGAAAAAGGCCCTTCACCGTCGAGAGCGTTGTTAACATCTATTACGCGTCCTTTCCTGTGTGTACCAATACTTATACCGCCACCTATATGGGCGACGATAAAATTACAATCTTCATATTTTTTTCCGAGCTTTGAAGCCATAGCCCTCGCCACGGCTTTTTGGTTCAACGCGTGGAATATGGATATCCTTTCGAACAACGGATGCCCAGCGACCCTTGCCTCCGGTTCAAGTTCATCTACGACGACGGGGTCAACTATGAACGCATCCACTTTTATCCTGTCCGCAATGGGTTTTGCCATTATCGCCCCTAGGTTGGAAGCGTGTTCACCCCTTTTAGCCTGTTTCAAGAAGTCACACATCTGGTCGTTGACCTTATATGTGCCACCTGCAAGCGGTTTCAATAGCCCTCCACGACCGACAACGGCATTGATGGAGCTCAACGGGATATTGTTATCCTCGAGGAATTTCAGGACGAACTTCTCTCTGTACTCATGCTGGCTGGCAATAGTAGGGAATTGAGCTATATCGCTCTCGCTGTGCTTTAAATTCACCCTGACGGTCTCTTTTTCACCGTCGTAGACAGCTATTTTAGTGGATGTTGATCCTGGATTTATAACCAAAATTCTACAAGCCATTAAACCCCCTCCCCTTAAAGTTTTTTTACGTACTCTGCCACTTTCTTTATGATCGCAATGTTCTTATCAGCCAGTTCTTTTTTCTTCAGCGACTTATGTATGATGACCTCTAATTTCTCAACAGGAATGACCTTTGCTACAACCAAATATGCTGCCAAGCCAGCTATCGTCTGTGCGGCTGGAACACCCATCTCAGTGGATATCGCTGTAAGAGGAACGTAGTAAGCCCTCACGTCTGAACGTTTAACTTTACGTTCTATTATCGACGAATTAACTATTACTATACCACCCGATATAACATCCGGTTCGAATTTATCCAGCGACGGTCCGTTCATAGCTATAAGAACGTTGGGTGCCTCAACGACGGGAGAACCTATTCTCTTGTTACTTAGTTTCACATTGCAGTTTGAAGTTCCACCCCTCATCTCAGGGCCATATGAAGGTATCCACGCTGTCTCAAGACCCTCATACATAGCCAACACCGACAATGTATTGCCTGCTGAAAGTATTCCCTGCCCTCCAAAGCCCGCAAGTTTAACGTTCTGATCAGGGAAACTATTCTTATCTATGCTCGGTTTATAACCAGTAGGTTCATTGGAGAGGTTGAGCCCTTTTAATATCTCGCTGTCAGCCATTTTTTTAATCTCAGTACGTCTGGCCGGCCTTGTCTCTATTTCGTCCTTGAAACACTTAACAGGGAATATGGTATGAAGCGTGTTCTTTACCCATTCATTTGCCTGAGCAGCTGTCATCTTAAGTCCACTCGGGCACGCTGACATAACCTCGATGAAAGAAAAACCTTTTCCGTCGATCTGTGCTTTTATGGCTTTCCTTACCGTCGCCCTTGCCTTGGTCCTGTTAGGAACATCAGCGAGGCTAACTCTTTCAACGAACACAGGCGCCTCAAGGCCGGCGATTATTTCCGCCATTCTTATCGGGTAGCCCTCGTTCTCGACCTTCCTTCCGTAGGGAGTGGTCATAGTTTTTTGCCCGATTATCGACGTAGGAGCCATCTGCCCGCCGGTCATTCCGTATATTGCATTGTTAACGAAGAACATCGTCATCGCTTCGCCCCTGTTGGCCGCATGGAGTATCTCTGCCGTACCAATAGCCGCAAGGTCTCCGTCGCCCTGATAACAAATAACGATACTGTTGGGGAGTACTCTCTTAACACCGGTGCCCGCAGCAGGCGCTCTGCCGTGTGCGACCTGAACGTTACCTATATCAAAATAGTAATAAGCAAAAACTGAGCAACCAACCGGTGATATAAGAACGCTTCTGTCCTGTATTCCTAAGTCGCTGATAGCCTCTGCTATTAATTTATGGAGTATGCCATGTCCGCATCCGGGACAATAGTGTGTGGTTATAACGTCGGCAACACCCTTCCTAGTAAATTCATCATAAAAGGCTTTGGGTTTTGAGAGTACATTAGTATTTTCGCTCATATTGTTTTCTCCTTTTACTCGGCCAGTTTAACAAGTTCTGCAACAGTAGGTGTCATTCCACCCATCCTTCCATAGAACTCTACTTCTTTTTTGCCGCCTACTGCAAGTCTTACATCGTCGACCATCTGCCCGTTGCTAAGCTCCACTGCGATCATGCGTTTTGCATGTGCCGCAGCATCCATGCAGGCCTGTTTAGGGAACGGGAACAAGGTTATTGGCCTTAACAATCCCGCTTTTATGTTCTTGTTCCTTAAAGCATCAACAGCGCTCATAACGATCCTCGACGATATCCCATACGCCACAAAAACAACGTCAGCGTCATTAAGTTTATATCCTTCCCACTTCACGTCCTCTTTTTCCATTCTCGCATATTTTGCGTTAAGTTTTATGTTATGCTCTTCCAATCTTTCTGCGCTCATAACTATGGATGTGGCTAGCGCTCCCCTACTCTGTTTATCGCCGTAGACAGCCCAGTCGAATCTCTTAACTTTTTTAACTTCGCTAGGGAATGTCACAGGCTCCATCATCTGACCTATATAACCGTCAGTGAGGATAAATACTGGTGTTCTATATTTTTCTGCAAGTTCGAAAGCAATGTAACCGTGGTCGGCCATTTCCTGAACGGAGTTCGGTGCAAGCACTAACATTTTATAGTTACCATGGCCGCAACCCTTAACGACTTGATTATAATCACCCTGCTCTGGGAATATGTTACCAAGACCCGGACCCGCTCTCATAACATCGACGATAACGCACGGGAGTTCAGCACCCGCGAGATACGATGTCCCCTCGGCTTTAAGGCTTATTCCAGGGCCGGAAGAGGCTGTCATGACCCTTGCGCCTGCAGCAGCAGCGCCGTAGACCATGTTTATCGCAGAAACCTCGCTCTCTGCCTGTATGAAAACACCGCCTGTGGGAGGCATGTAATAAGCGGCGGCATGAGCTATCTCGCTTGCAGGTGTTATCGGATAACCAAAGTAATGTGTGCACCCGGCAAGTATCGCTCCCTTAACAACAGCCTCGTTACCTTTTATGAATTCTTTCTGCATAACTTAGCACTCCTTTTTATAAACTGTTATAGAGCCGGGTTCGGGACAGGAATAAAAACATATTCCACAGCCTATGCATCCCTCGCCTTTATACTTTGTGTAATTGTAACCCTGAGAATTAAATTGCCCCGACAGCTCCAGGACTTTTTTGGGACAAGCTATTATACAAAGGCCGCAACCCTTGCACTCAACCGACCTGATCTCAACACGCGGTACCGATGTGCAGTTTGATTTCATGTTATTGGAATCCTCCAAGCATGTTATTTGGGAATAAAAACAGATAAGGGAATATTCCATTTTGTATGGTATGTCAAGGATAGCACTCAAGTTTTAACTTCAGGGAATTCATGCTCTGTGATACTTATTAACTTAGCCAAAATGAAGCTTAAAAACCTGAACTTTCTGCTATGGTTCTACATTGCCGTCACGGTTATCGCTTCCATACATAAATACTTTATTGGCAGGGCTACGAATTATCTGACCTTCTCCACAAGTTTTTGGAACCTAGTTAATAAGATAGATCTTTATTATCCAACAACTACACATTGGGACTATAAATACAGCCCAACGTTCTCCCTGCTTTTTGCTCCGCTCGCTATACTCCCCGATTGGTTGGGGGGCATACTGTGGAACCTGATAAACATAGTGGTATTCTACTTCGCTGTAACAAAATTGGAACTCGACAGGAAAAAGAAGCTATTCTTACTTTGGTTCCTTTTCTTTGAACTTTTAACATCGCTACAGAATTTCCAGAGTAACATCCTGCTCTGCGGATTGTTCATCCTCACAATTGTAAATTTGGAAAAAGGAAGGAACTTCCGGGCTGCGTTTTTTGCTGTGCTGCCATTCTTTATAAAGATATTCGGTTCAGCGATGATACTTATATTCCTCTTCTACCCAAAAAGAACAAGATCGTTACTGTATGGGATATTCTGGTTCGCCACCCTCTTAATACTACCCCTTGCAGTAGTCTCGCCTGAATGGCTAATACAGTTATATAAGAGCTGGTTCAATATCATGTCGTCTGACTTCTCTACTTCGATGGGGTATTCTGTCATGACAGTGATAGGCCACTTCACCGAGGTAAACAAATCATACGTTCAAATGATAGGCACAGGACTCCTTTTAATGCCCGCTATTTTTTGTTTTAAAAAATTTAAAGACCCGACGTTCAGGATGACCTTTACAGCGTCTATCATGGTATGGATGGTCATATTCAATCACAAGGCTGAATCACCTACCTTTATTATAGCTGTTGTTGGCGTGTGCCTCTGGTATCTCTTCAAAGAACCGGATCACATTGACAAAGTCATCCTTCTACTTGTTTTTGTTTTCACCACGCTGTCTTACACCGACTTATTATCAAAGATACTCGTTAGGTTCGCAGACTTGCCGACGATTAAAGTTCTGCCGTGCATAATTGCTTGGACAAAGATTCAACTAGACCTTTTTGGTTTAGATACCAAATACAAATGTCCATTTGCCCGACGATAATTATATTTTGGATTTAATTTTGCCAGTATCCTATCCATATAACCACTCTTAAAATTGCCAATGTAGTTCAATTCAACTCCACAAGTCTTTGCAGAAGACTCTATTCCAACATCCAGCGGGTCATATATAGTGTGTATATAATTACCGTCGCTGGTATTCAATGAGCAGAGATACTTTTTCCAGCCATCTTTTTGAACTACCTCTATGTTGCCTTTGTAGGCAGTAAAGAATTTAGGGACTATGGGGCTGTCACTCGCAAGCGTCTTGAAATTATTTGTTCTTACATAGTCCAATGCACCAGAGACGTTTGTCATAGTAGGACTTGTACAAGCAAGGAATAGCAATACCGTGTTAACTACCCAGAACCAGTAAATAGAGACGCTGTAGAGCCACAAGATATTCCTCTTGATAAAAATATTTTTAAGACCGTTCATACCAAGTCCTGTCATTATCAGGAACAACGGTATTACAGGGAACATGAACCTGTCCTCTTTGTGAGGCGACAAACTATGGAGCACGACAAAAATGATAAATATTATCCCGAGCCAATAATATTTAACCCCCGCCCTGAACAGCGACGTTAACGTAACGATACTTGCTATAGGAACGCTCAACCCTATGAAAAGAAGTAAAAAATTATACCAAGGCTGGCGGCTGTGGGTCAGGAACACCCCGCTTTGAAATCTTGTATACTCGATAACGGACGACAAAACACCTCCACTGTGGAAGTAATCAATCATCAATTGTATCAATAAAGCTAAAGAACCACCCAGTATAAAACCACCGCTGCCTTTCCTCAGCGATGGAGAGAAGATCATAACGAACAACAAAGCAATATATATTACTCCGACATGGAACCTGAACATGCTAGCAATACCGAGAACTAATGCAGACATAAAGAACTTCCTGTCCGCAAAAAAATAGACGCTGATGATAATGAACAAACTACTGATGGATTCGACCATCAAACGGGTCTGCAAAAACGGCATCGCAAAATAAAAGCTTATTAATGCCGCAGTAAAGAGTGCTGTCTTTTCGCCAGCGTCTAGTAAAATAGCTATCCTGTATGAAAGGTAGATCGTTACAGAACTGATCAAGCCCATGATGATCATCGCGAACCTTAGTATGTTCACAGGGCTTTCTATAGAGAAAACCTTAGAGGCGATAAAGAACAGCCCATAATCCAAATAGAAAAGCAAAGGGCTTCTGGCTACGTCACTGTATACGAAACTATGATCCAGGAATAGCTTAATGCCGGCAGGGTCTATACCATTATAATATTCATCAAAGCCTATGAACCCATAAACAAAATATCCGCAAATAACTCTTAGCAGAACTCCTGCCAATATGATCAAAGCCAGTGTATTTTTCTTCATTCAGCCTCTATTTTTAGCCATTTTGTCCAGAATAATATCAACAGGTGTGCCAAGTCCCTTATTCTGATTACATTCAAAACAACAAACAACCACATTGCCCTTACTACTCTTCCCACCTCTTGCCACAGGGACTATATGATCCATGGTAAGTTTTTCCTTGGGAAATTTTCTTCCGCAATAATGGCAAATTCCATCGGCGAGTTTTTGTTTCCACCAATCCGTCTTTCTAAGTTCGCCCGCCTTTTCTTTTTCTTTCTTTATATGAGCCTTGTCCAATATTACGTCGTAGAATTTCTTGTCTTTCATATCCTCACCTTGAAGCCCATTGAGCAAAAAAGTGACACGAACATTCCCGTGTTTAAACCACCGCTGGGATATACCATCCATGTAATAGGCATAAATATGACTTCCGCAGGAGTAATGTAGAAATAGTATTTCTTAGAGCCTGAGGTATCAAATGAGAGAGTATTGCCAAAAGTAAAACCCATGTATGCGGTTTTGACTCCGCCACGCACGTTAATTATAAAAGGTATAGAGAAATTTATTGTCCAGTTAACGTTCTTAAAGAGATTTTCGTCGGTATGTGCAATATCAAGAGCAACTCCTGACCAAAAGCCATTCGCAAAACCTACAAATAATCTGGCGCCAACATTATCGTGAGGATGCCACTGAGCGTCGAGGAAATAATTGGTAGCTCCAAAACCCTTGAGACCTATGTTGGGGCCAAAACCGATACTTGCATACTTAAAAGCAAATAAAGAAGACGGCATTACAAGAAGAAAAAATATTATAAAGAATTTCTTTTTCATATCACAACCTATTATAAACGAAATCTGGCACTATTTTAAGCACCCATGCTATCAGCGTCCATCTTTTTGTGATGTAAGCATGCTTTCGCCTTTTAGCAACAGCTGTATATATTTGTTGTGCGGCTTTTTCAGGAGTAGCTGTCCAAAACATGGGACGCCCCTCTGTCATTGGTGTCCTAACAAAGCCCGGTCGTATCTCAGTGACGTAAATATCCTTAAAGCCCTGACGCGCAAACTTATGCCTCAATCCTCTAAGATATGAGCTTACAAAAGATTTTGACGCGCCATAAGCAGGCGCCATCCCGTAGGCACGTATCGCCGCAATGGACGACATACCGACGATATGGCCCTTTTTCTGTTTAACAAAATAGGTCGTTGCGGCAACAGCCATTGCTGTAAACCCGGTAACATTTACGTCGATAACTGGGCGTTCATCCTCCCATAAAAGGGTTTCGCCGCCTCTACCCACACCTGAATTTATTATCACTATATCCACACCGCCCATCTCGCGTACCAACTCATTGAATACCATCATGGACGCCTCAGGCTTGGTAAGGTCCATGTATTTTATGTACGACTTTGTGTTCAACTGCTTTTGTATCTTCTCAAGAAGCTCGATCCTTCTTGCGGTCATGCCAACAATGCAATCATGCCGACTGAATTCCTTTACTAAGGCCTCCCCTATGCCGGACGAGGCTCCAATGACCATAACTTTAGTAGACATCCACCATCACCACCCCCGAGTTAGCCATAGGCACTACCGGTTCTAACTCATAAATATCCTTCAACATATTGAATAATTCCCTCTGTATCCGCCCCTTGCCCGTTATAAAATTGCAGCTCACATAGTCACTGTTCATACGCACATAATTTATTATGCTCTCGACGGTGCGAAGGGCATCCTCTACGGAATAATGATGAAAATCCACCTCTATAACTCCATTTTTACCCCTCATGGCCCCTCCATAAACGCCAATTTACAGGTAAAAAACCACAAAAACAAGCTTGACTTATACTATTGATATATGCCATAAATAATAAATTAGTGCTAAGGCACTGTATTTGTATTTCAAGGAGGATTTTTTGAAATGAGTAAGAAATTGTATGTAGGCAACCTGCCTTACAGCGTGAATGATCAGAAACTTGGCGAGATTTTTGCAGTTTATGGAGAAGTAGTATCTGCTAAGGTAATCACCGACTATGATTCTGGCCGTTCCAAGGGTTTTGGTTTTGTAGAAATGGCTAGTGACGACGCAGCTAGAAAAGCGATCGCTGATCTTGACGGCAAAGAAATGGAAGGAAGGAACGTTAAAGTCAACGAAGCAAGACCTAAAGAAGACAAAAGATAGTCTTTGAATAGATTATTTGCTTACTAAAAACAAAAGGGGCTCGGCTTTATAAGCCCAGCCCCTTTAAAATTACCATGTTCCCTCTTACTTATCTGAATTATCCTGAGTACCAGGGCACCAATTAATAGACATACTAGTATCGTATGGCGAATGCATTGAACTCCCCGGAGTAGTAATTATTGAGAAGATGCTTGGGTTAATAGTGCAGTAAACATATACGACAAGATTCCCTACTACAGTACCGTTAACTGAAACTACTCCATTGTGTATAGTGATGGTCGAGTTGAGACCTTCCTGTATTATAAATTCTGCGGGCTGCGAACCATTAACAACGACTGCTAATGGTTTGTTGTCCGGCAGAGCCATTAAAGTTCCATCTGGTTTTACATAAGTAGTGACCACCGGATACATACTTGGAACAACTGCTCCATTCGACATAACGCCGACCATGGTAGTGGATTGCAGTTTACAAGCGGTCAATGGGACATCATGAAAAGTCACCTGGCCTGAAGTTGAAGAACAGACATATTCGGAAATATCTTCGTCGTCCTTGGTGCAGCAGCATGTGCTATTTGAGTTTGTTGTCCCTTGTGTGTTTGTACTAACAGAATCCGCACCAGCGCCTAAAGTATTTTGACGTTTGCATCCAGAGAATACAAAAGCAGAACTCAACAGGATCGCCATCAACAACATAAAAATCTTGTTCATAAAGGTCCTCCCGATCACTTATATTTTGGACACCATTCTATTTCCCCGCTCATATTCGATTCTGAAATTATCGACGACGGATTAGTAATAAATATGTTAACGTTACCAGGATCATTTATGCAAACAGCTATAAAATGTGCCACAGGAACCCCATCAAAACTTATCACAGTCTGTGATATTGAAACTGCAGGTGTCTGACCGTTAGGAACTTTAAGTGCATGAGCATGGCTTACGTCAGTGTCGCCAATGTTCAAAACAGCGATAGGTTTAACATCGGGCAGAAAAATTATTGTCCCATCAGAAGCGACATAAGGAGCGACAGGGTCAATTGAACTTGGAACAGCGACGCCGTTATCTATAACAGCGACCCTAAAATTAGCAAGGTTAGCACAGACCCCCGCCGGTTGATCGACGATGCTTTTCACATGCACTAGCCCGGACGGTGATTCACACACGAAGCTAATTATCTCTTTGCCATCCTTGTCGCAGCAGCAATTACAACCATTACCAATAGTTGTTTGCAGATCTGTAGCAGCGTTGTAGGATGTTGGAGTTATATTGACTGCACTGTGTTTACATGCAGAAATCAAGATCAAGGAGAACATTGCAAACCACACGTAAACTCTATTCATAGGATACCCCCCGGGTTTATAACATAACATCATACTTATTTAAATAGAATTATAACAGATAACTAACCTTTTGTCAAGTGGATTTGAGCTCATCATAAAAATTAGCAAATGTTGTATAAATATATGGAAACAGCCACAAAAACCCTATGCCAGCCGTAAGAACACAAAGAAGCCCCCAACCTATAAAACTAAACCACATCTTAAAATAGAGCCATTTATAGCCATGCATCATGAGCTTGCTTTTATACAACGCTTCGGACGTTGGTATTTCAGGTTCATCGACGAGGATGAACCATGCCTGCGAGTACGCAAGCGCGGCAATTATACCGGGAACTATAAGAAGCAACGTCCACAAAAAAACGAAAAGGACATATTTAAAATAGACCCCAAGTGTTTTGAGATATATGTTGAACCCGTCAAACAGCATCTTGATCTCTTTTGGTTCTCCCCTTTTAAGCTTCAGAAAGAACTTGTAGAAACCGAAAGCGACCGGGGCTACTATCAAAAAACTAAAAAAACTGAACGTTACAGGCACGCCAAGATACTGTGGCGCGTGGAATACCGCAGAGATGGCGATAAAGATGAGCGATATTATCACAGCATCGTTCCAGTTTCCTTTTAACTGCCTAAGTGCGGAAGATTTTAACTCGGAAATTGACGACATAAGCACCTCCTGTTTCTTCCATCCCACAATATCATTTAACTAAAACCATGTCTTTTAAAAACTCATTGTTGGGTTCGGGAAAGTTCTTTAGATAATGCAGAACGTGGCAGAACAGAAAGGGACAAATAGGCTTGACTCTGCAGGACAAAGCAAGTCTACTGAAGGCATTATGGGACACACTATGGGGTACATTGGGGCTACTTTGACGACCTTAGCATTCGTGCCACAGGTAATAAAGCTATATAAGGAAAGATCCGCCCGATCCATCTCACTAAAGACCTTCTACATGTTCTCCGTTGGAATCCTTTTCTGGCTATTGTACGGGATACAGATCCATTCAATGCCGATGATACTCGCGAATTCCATCACGCTGGTACTGAGCGTAAGCATACTTGTAATGAAGCATATGTATAAGGAACAATAAAAATTAGAATCTCACCCAACTCCGTCTTGAACCAAGTAATTTATAGTCGCTGTTGTGTATCGCCTTAAGAGTTAATTCACGTCCGTTACCCTGCTGGGTATCAGCATACATGGAACGTACCTTAAAATTATTTATCGCTATGGCGAGGTTGGTCAGAAGACCGCATATTATAAAAATAACGGCAACCTTTCTCCAGAAAGATCTCTCAAAATAAGCCGACCAGCAATAGAACGCATAGATCACAGCGACGGGATATAGGACATAGAACGTGTGCGCCGATGGACCTTTTATAGAGAAGAAGAAACTCAAATAAAGGATAGCGAGCATTGATAGTGTAGAGTATTTAACTAAATTCCAACCTTGGTCCTGCTTTTTCCTGAAAAACTCGAATATCAGGGATAGAGGCTGTAAGAGACCTATAACACCTGCAACGACAGCGAAAGGAATGACCCAATAGTATTGAAGCAAAACATCGAGCCTCGCTTTTGTCGTCGGGCCTAAAAATCTTGGTAGTTCAAAACTTGCAAATGACAAGAACCTGAAAGCCACATTAAATATCTCAAAAATATTTTTGTAGTTAAACGTGATACTCGACTCCGTTCCTCCTGTTCCTAAAAGCCCAAACTGGATGTACGTCGGTATTATCAAGGCCAGCATGGGAATAGAACCGATAAAAAACCACAGGACATTCTTTAAAGAGAAGTCCCTGTAGAAAACAAAAATTATAACAGGGACCATTAGCACCCACGACATGTGCAGTTGATAGACCCAGAACAAGGAAAAGCCCATAATTGCAAAACAGATATTCCTGGGTAGAATATTTTTTCTGGTCGACGGCATAAGCTCAAAGAACGATACAAAAAAGATCGCCGAGGCCGGAAGGACATATGAAGGGTTCAATACGTGTGTAGAATAATTAAGCGTCCATGGCGCGAAAAGTATCAGCGAAAAAGTTATCCACCACGTAACCTTTGTAAGCTTTGTGCAGTACCAAGCTAGAAATACTAACGACGCTGTTGACAGTATATTCAACAAAATGTACGGGGCTTCCGGGATTGGAAAAATAAAAAACGGGATTCCAATAAGAAGTCCTTGCAGCGCCCCTGGTATTTGGCTCTGTGTATAAACAACATCAGGGCCAAAATACGGCCATGCCTTAAGTGTAAAGAACTTGAGCCCCAGTAAATACGTCTGGAGTTCATCCTCGAACCAGAACTCTGAACAAAGGCCGAACAGCAGCCTTGCGACAAAAACAAGAACAACGAATAAAATGATCTTCCTTTGCATATTAACGACCACATAAAGATATTAACACAAAAATGTTTTTCATATAGAGTATTAAATATGAACTGTTTCCTCTGCAGGGATAAAAATGTGCAGCCATACGGCGAATATCTGAAATGCTCGTCGTGCGGATTGATATTCGTACCAGACATAGCACCATCAACAAAGTTACTGAAGTCGTATACTGGGGGCTGGTTCAAATCATTCAGAAGAAAACTACTTGGCAATTTCAGAAGATTCGAGTCGTGGGGTCAGTATAAAGAGTTCATGCAGAAGGCATATAAAATACGGAACATGGTCGAGAGCGTCGTAGATAACAAGAAACAGATAAACATACTGGATATAGGGTGCAATAAAGGGTTCTTCCTTTCCGCATGTATAGAAAGAGGCTGGAACGTACATGGAATAGAGCTTGTGGGCGAGCTCCTGATCCCTTTCAAGAATAAATATAAAGACGCTGCTGATAACATCCACATCGGAAGGTTCGAGGATATTCATCACAAGCTCAACAAGGGGTATTTTGATGTTATAACTGCTATCGACGTAGTTGAACATTTCGAATTCCCCATGGAGAGCATGAAGGCTATCAAACAACTGCTAAAACCTGATGGTGTAATTATAGTCCAGACGCCGGACAGCAACGGTATGCTGTCAAAACAAAGAGGTGTTAAATGGGGGGCACTAAAACCAATGGAACATCTTTTTATTTTTAATAAAGGTAACTACACACAATTAATGCAAAAGGCGGGATTCATAATAACGCACACCTATCCGGCTTTTGACGACGCTGACGGTAATTTTGTCGCTGTTTCTAGCATAAAAATACCCCCGACAGTTTGACCCGCCGGAGGCATTACTAATTTACCAGACTGAATTTACTTAGGCTGTTCAGGAGTCTTTACGACTTTCTCTTTCTTAACGTGCTTTTTGGTCTTCATTTTCTTTTCTGCTTTTGGAGCAGCAACATCTTTCTTCTCAGCTACAGGAGCTGCTGCAGGAGCTTTAACTTCTGCTACTACAGGCTTTTTTACTTCAGCCTTAGTTACTGTCTTTGGCGCTTCTGCAAATGCATTAACTGTAAAAGCAAAAAGAACGCCTGTGAACAATGTGATCAATTTCTTCATTTTAAGATCCTCCTTAAAAAAATCTCTTATTACTGGAGAACATTCTAACACCTTGAATATTACGGGAAGATTACGGCTAAAAAAATTTTATTTAGGGGTTTTTTATAATGATTCCATGTAGTTATTTTTTATGATATGGTAGAAAGGGTATGAAGATACTCTTAGTTGAAGATTCAAAACGACTTCAGGAATCACTGCAAAAAGCTTTTAAGAACATGGGGTATGCCGTGGATTTTGCAATGGATGGCGAGGAAGGTCTCTGGCTTGCACAGAACAACGACTATGATGTGATCATACTTGATATGATGCTCCCAAAAATGGATGGGGCGACCGTACTAAAAAAATTAAGGGACAGCGATAAAAAAACGCCGGTACTCATCCTCAGTGCAAAGGACACTATGGACGATAAAGTCGGAGGGCTCAACATTGGTGCCGATGATTATCTGACCAAACCTTTTGCCCTGGAAGAGCTTACAGCGAGAATAAACGCTGTGGAGGAAAAGCAGATCGAGGACATCAACGGACAACAGCGGGCTTGGATTGACGTTGGTAAGATCTTTCTGCGACATACTCAATATAGATCTGAAAGCGGAATTATTGGACAATAATGATTTTTGCATTACCATGATACTTAACACTGAGCAGGGAGGCTAACAAATGTCTTTAAAACTTATTAAGTCATTGTCTTTCATTGACGCTGTAGCTATTGTGGCCGGTAGTGTTATCGGTTCAGGTATTTTCCTTAAACCAGGTATTGTCCTGAACAATGCGGGCTCCTCATATATGGGACTGTTGGCGTGGCTCGTCGGTGGTATTGTAACACTGGCATCCGTATTGACTATCGCAGAGGTCGCTTCGGCCATCCCTAAAACAGGTGGACTGTATGTTTATTTAGAAGAGCTATTCGGAGATGTATGGGGGTTCATGCTCGGCTGGGCCCAGACTACGATAGTAAACCCAGCGACGGTGGCGGCTGTTGCTATCGCCTTTGCCACTTTCTCAACTTTCTTTATCCCAATGGACGGGATGCATCAAAAATTCCTGGCCGCAGGCTTGATGATCTTTCTTGTTATGATGAACATAATAGCAACAAAACTGGGCGGTATAATACAGACCGCTGCATTGATAGGCAAACTCCTCCCCATTATTGCCATCGTAATTTTTGGACTAGCCTTAGGCAATGTCCATGATTTCAGTATGGTCAATGTTGGTTTCTCCGGCGCTGGATTTGGAGTGGCAATACTCGGCACCCTTTGGGCATACGAGGGTTGGATCAACGTAACCTACATCGCGGAAGAATTAAAGGACCCGTCACGCCAGGTACCTCGAGCATTAATTATCGGGATAGGTATCGTTATAGCGGCATATCTCCTTATGAACACTGCTATGCTTAATGCACTTCCGGCCAGCAGCATTATCGGATCAAGCAGACCAGCCTCCGACGTAGCTGTAGCATTATTCGGTATAGGTGGAGCAGCTTTTATAACTATCGGTATTATGATCTCAACATTAGGCACAGTGAATGGTTTTGTTCTATCTGGAGCACGCATTCCACTTACAATGGGCCAGCGTGGACAATATCCTTTCTCCAGAATACTCTCCAAAATTCATCCTCTATTCAAAACACCGACTAATGCATTGATCTTCCAAGGCGTCGTTGCATTCATATATATAATGTCAGGGACGTTCAATATCCTGACCGACTTGTTGATTTTCGTCATTTGGATATTCTACACGATGGGAGTTATGAGTATTTTCATACTACGTAAGCACCCTATTAAATATAAACCAAGTTACAAAGTGCCTCTGTATCCATTAACACCTTTGATCGGCATACTCGGTGGTGTTTATATACTTTTCAGCACGGTTTCCAGCCAACCTGTGAATTCATTGATCGGCATAGGCATTACCTTCGCTGGAGTTCCAATATTCTACTACCTACGGCGAGCTAGAGCATCTTCGCACTAAAAAGTTCTGTCCCCGTGCGCCACATTTTTAATTCTTTGCCACGTTCAAATATGAACGCGTCTTTTTCACCGTGCAATATTATGTTTTCCCCGTTAACGGTGACCCAATTAGTTTCGGTCAATCCAACAACGGCGGTGGAGTTCTCTTCATGATATTCCTTTATTCTGGTTTCTCTTGTCTCTCCCATGTGTCCTGGAACTAAATTCCCGGAAATAAAATGCGGATTGATCTGGAAACTAATAAATCCAAGTGCATCAAAATTAGGAGGAAGGACTATAGGCATGTCATTAGTTGTTTTTATCGTGGGACACGCCATGATGGTCCCTGCACTACTCCCAATATATTTTAAGTCTTTATTCTCGACACTGTTTTTTATGATACTAAAAATTCCTTTTTTATGGAGATCGTTGAGTAGGCGGAACGTGTTTCCTCCCCCAACAAAAACAGCCTTAACTTTTGGATCAGCGAGGAGTTCTTTGGGATCCTTATGCGCGTGTACAGATTCCAAATTGTATCCCATGTTGGCAAAAACAGCCGACGCCATGGCTGCATAACCATCATGATCCTTGTGTGCGTACGGAATGAAAGCGACCTTTTCATCTTTTGCCATAGATCCGAGAAATTCTTTGATAGCTCCTGAGCAATGATGAAGAAATTCGCCATTCTGGCAACGAGAACTACTGATAAGTAAAAGTTGTTTTTTCATGAGACCTTATTATCAGTTTTTAAGTTAATAATCTAGAGGTAAATAAACAAATAGGTTTTACGTCAGAGCCATTTAGTCGCTTAGCCGAGGAACGTTAACACACCATTAATGAACGTTAGAGGATGGACCGGACAACCTGGAACATAAAGATCTATTTTATGTTTATTTAAGAATTCTCTATTTACCGCCATGGACTTTTCGAAAAGGCCTCCACTTATCGCACATGCTCCAACCAATATTATGATCTTAGGGTCAGGGGTTGAGAGATACGCATCTTCAAGTGCATAAGCCATGTTCTCTGTAATTGGACCTGTTATAACGAGGCCATCTGCGTGTCTGGGAGAGGCTACAAAATCAATACCGAACCTACCCATATCAAAGTTCACATTGGAACACGCATTTAATTCCATCTCACAGGCGTTACATCCGCCGGCGGACACCTGCCTTAATTTAAGCGACTTGCCAAATATTTTTTTTATTTTATCAGAGGATGTGATCGCAGAAGAAGCATAGTTATCCTTGTTCGTACTTGCGCCAACTATAAGATGATCCCTGGACGTAGAAGACAGTTTGTGAAAATTAGTAAAGGTCACGGAACTATCGTGGCACTTTCTTTCACAGTCACCACAAAAAATACAGCGGCCAAGGTCGATCTTAAAGGGATCCGTTGTGATAGCACCAGTAGGACAGATCGCTTGGCAGCTTGAACAATTATTGCACTTGTCCTTATCTATCGCAGGCAGGCCTCTAAATGCCTCGGCCACCTCTGCAGCCTTTACGTCGCTGATCGTTTGGTATCCCTGATATCTTCGCATTTTTAATGTATTAAACATATATTCGTCCTCTATAGATCGTTGCCACAGTAAGATAAATTAAAGCTCTTGTTACAGAGAGGAAAATCCGATATCCCATTGTTCCTTTGAGCGATACCGAGCCCATACCAGTTATTGAATGAAGGATCTTTTATTTTGTACCTGGAGAGTTTTCCGTTTTGGCCTGTTAAGACAACATGTACTATCTCACCTCTCCATCCCTCTACCATTGAAACGGTCATGCTCTCGTCGGATAAAGGACCTTTTGGGCTAACGAATACAGGTCCATTTTTATTATCCCTTAATTTTTTTAGAAGTTCTTTTATAAGAGCTATGGACTGTTTTATCTCGACGTAACGCAAATAAGTCCGGGAAAAAACATCACCATTTTTAAGCACCTCTTTTTTTACGCCCAGATCTTTATAACAACCCCATGGGTGATCTGCCCTTACATCCAAAGCTACCCCCGACGCTCTGGCAGCCAAACCAACCATGCCGATCTCCAAAGCGATGTTCTTACCGACTACACCTGTCCTTTCAAGCCTGGATAATACGCTCGGTGCGGCGAACATTGTCTCAGACATTCTTGCTACATCCTTCCCGACCTTATCCAATGTTTCGTTTATTTTTTCAGACAGATCACTATCTATATCAAAATTTACACCGCCTACATCTACGAACCCCTTGCCGAACCTGCTCCCACATATAGAAAGCATCGTATTAATGACCAGCGTCCTTGTTGCCCCAAAGACAGCATTTCCCATAAGGTACGCTATGTCTCCGCAAACGGCACCAAGGTCCCCTATGTGCGTTGCAACTCTCTCCATCTCAAGGGCGACGGCCCTTATTATTTCTGCTCGCTGAGATATAACACAGCCCTGTAATGCTTCTATAGCTTTTACATAAGCAACGGAGTGACCTACCACAGTGTCACCCGCTATTGATCCAGCCAAATGAGAATTAAAACAATTATTATTCTGTATAAAAAGGTTTTCTACATCTCTGTGTTGATATCCAAGCTGTATCTCCAGCCAATAGACCTTCTCACTATTACACATAAATCTAAAATGCCCAGGTTCTATAATACCTGCATGGATTGGTCCAACAGCTACTTCATGGAGCGCTTCACCGTCCATCTTAAAGAAGGGATACTCAGCTATTTTTTTTCTAACAGGTTTTAACCACGGATGGCCTTCTGGTCTAATACCAAAATCCTCGTAAAGTTCCCTCTCGAACATATGGAATGCCGGCACATCAGTGGTAACAGACGCATACATTTGCCCTTTCTGTAAATACGAAGATGATATCAAAAGGTTAGACGCTGTATCGTCGGCCATTACTACATACAACCTTACCCTGCTACCTTCATCATAACCAAAAAATCCTACAACCCTTTTATGGGACTTTACGATCTCCCCTTTAAGAATAGACATATCATCGACCAAAGGGATGTCCTTTATCTTGATAACCTGATCGTTCTTTATTGTTGCCCAATTCACGATCTTCACTCCCCTTACATCGTAGATATTACCGTAGCCGCACCCTGAATTAACTTATTCACAACGTCGGGCATATACAACCCTATCATCACTGAGATCGCTAGAAGTATCAACTGAGGAACGTACATGTGCCAAGACAGAGTCCTACCCGTTTGGGTCAGCGTCGTATGCTGTGGACTTACGTCCCCAAAGCTCATTTTTAGCACCAACTTTCCCATGCCGTATATTATCACCGTCAGCAACAATAAAAATATAGCCGCTAAAAAGAAGTACTGTTTAATGAACATGGCTTTTACCATCAGAAATTCACTTATAAAAAGAGGTGACGGTGGCAGCCCTGCTATTCCTACAAAACAAATTATCCACAACCAGCCTGTAACTCTGTCTATTTTTAATATACCACTTACTTCACCTATCTTTTTCGTCTGAAACCTGTTCAAGATGTTCCCTGAAGTTAAGAAAAAAGAAGATTTAATAAATGAATGGCCAACCAAGTGTAGCATCGCTGCAAACACTCCCACTCCACCTATAGCTATACCTATTGTTATTATTCCCATGTTCTCTATAGAGGAATAAGCGAGCATCCTTTTATAATTCTTTACCCCAAAAATAAAAACAGCAGTTATAAATAATGACAGTATACCCATAGTAAAGAGCAATGTCCTGGCGTAATCGTCTAGATGCGTCAGCTCCATTAACTTATAGAGTTTCAAGATTATAAGAAAAGCAGAGTTCAGCAACGCTGCTGACAATAACGCAGATATTGGAGATGGCGCTTCGGAATGTGCATCAGGTAGCCACGCGTGCACAGGTGCAAGGCCCATTTTTGTGCCAAAGCCAACTAACATAAATGCAAAAGAAAGCTTTAGCCATATTGGGACGATCTTGTTCGCCTGCGAATAAAGACCGTCGAAAAACAATGAATTGATGTGCCCCGTCCCTATTGAAAGCAGGATAATACCAACAAATGCAAGAGAGATACCTATAGAACATATAAAAACATATTTCCATGCAGCTTCTAACGAATGTTTCGTCTTATTGAAATATACAAGATAGGCGCTTGCGAGGGTAGTAGCCTCTATAAAAACCCATGACAGCCCCAGATGTGTACTTAATAATGTTCCAGTCATGCAAAGTACGAACAGGATAACACCAATGGAATAATAGGTATGGCTGCCTCTGCTAACATCCAGACCTTTCATAAACCCGAGGTTATACAAAGCCATCCCTGCAAAAACAACTCCAAGGACAAGCAGGAACAGCACATTCAATGCATCGACCCTGAAATAAAGTCCGAACAGATCATTGCTCTGTTCTTGTGGCACGAGCCAAATATAAAAAACCGAAAGTAAATATAATACAGAATAAATAACCAGCATGGCCTGATTCAACTTTTTTGACCTTAATAGGAATAAAATTAAACTTATCGCTACGGGGAGCATCAATAATAGTTTAATCATCATCGCCGTAGTCCTTTAAGCTTGTTAGTGAATGTATATTTGTTTCCTCAAAAGCAGAATTGATCTTGCTGATGAATAGGCCAAGAATGAACACGGCTATAAACAGATCCAATAACACTCCCATGTTAACGACCATTGGCATTTCCTTGGCAACGGAGAGAGAAAGCAAAAATATACCGTTTTCCATCATTATGTAACCAACAACGTGAGTAAGGATATTCTTTTTGCTCGTGATTATAAAAAGACTTATGAATATCGTCGAGATAGAGATACCAAAATATAAAGGTGTGATCTGCTCAAAGATATCACTGTGCAGATTGGAAATAATAAAACCAGAGAACAGCACAAGGCTGGATATGACCAACGAATAAAAATTTGGTATACGGGGGTCACTTTCCCTTAAGACAGCACTTTTCCCCAACACGTTAGACAGAAACAGCGGTATAACTACTGCCTTGACCAAAAGCGTCTCCACCGCCAAGAAAATAAAATTAAGGCTAAATATGTTGTCTGCCCTAAAAAATAATATCAAAAACAATATCACACCCTGCAGAGACACTATTTTTATATAAGCCTTTATTCTGCTCGTGGCAGACATATAAAGTGTCGTTAAAGCGAATAAAAGTATTAATGAACCTATCACAGCCTATAAACTCCCCATATCACCGTATAAGAAAAGCATCGTCAACGAAAGTACTATCAATGATATCGAACACAGCACGAAAACGAACTCAAACACGTGTGTCATTCTCAACCTTGCAAAAGAAGATTCTATCGTACCTATAAGCGTTGCCAAAATAAATAGCACCACAACATAAACAAACACTGAAGAAGAAATCATGTTTGCTATCAACGAGCTAAGGATCACCATTCTTAGACCAGCACCATACGAAATAAAAGCGAGGTCAATACCTGAGTTGTCCAATACCATTACCTCATGGATCATCGTCAATTCCAAATGAGTATTTGGATCGTCCACAGGAACTCGGCATCCCTCGACCAATATCATTATAAATATCGTAATACCGCTCAAAACAATGATTAAATAACCAAGGTCCGCTGTTTTATGCAGCATCAAAGACACGCTCTCAAAAGAATAATTCCCCGTTATAGCGACTAAAGAAGCCATGATGATAAAAAAAGCTGGTTCCACAAGCGTAGAAAAGCCAGCTTCTCTGCTTGCTCCCATACCTTCAAAACTACTGCCGGTATCCATGGCTCCCACAATACTGAAAAACTTGCCTAAGGCTAAAATATAGGCAAAAAGAATAAAGTCCCCTTCAAAACCAAAAACAGCTCTATGATGAACAATTGGAGTTAATAGACCAGCGAACAGTAATGATGCTAAAGTTATGGTCGGGGCAATAGGAAAAATAAACGAAGTTGTTTTGCTTATCACCTGTCCTTTCTTTACAAGACGCACAAAGTCATACAGAGGCTGAATAATACTCGCTCCTTTTCTTCCTGCCCAAAAAGCCTTTGTTTTATTTATTACACCTATAAATATAAATGGAAGGAACAGTATAACAACTATGTTCAGGATCAAGCTTGCCATCATCCCATCCTCATAGCGACTAATAAACCTATGATCAGAAAGATCAATCCATATAGAATGTATTGCTGAGTGCTTCCGCTTTGGATCCAATTAAATAATGCTAAGAATTTTTTATTCGTTTTGACAATAGGATCCACCAAGTAAAATTCGATGATATCGTAAATACGCATTTCAAATTTAGCCTCTTTTGGAAAGGTCTCTTTGGGCTTTCTTATATTAAACTTCTTTATAAAGAATGGAGTTAAAAACGACAAGAAAGGGCCTGCATAGGACGAGGCCGTATATTGCATTCGATTATTAACAGCGTCGTATCCACATGCCCATGTTTTATATTTATAGACGTTCTTGTTCCTAATTAAGATTGATTTTATAACATATATGAGAGCAATCAATAACACAAACCCAAGGCAACACAGCGAGATGTTCCTAAATATGTCCATATATTTTCCTGAGACTAGCACGATCTGTTGATGGCCTGTAAAAGACTGTACGGCATTTCTTAGAAAATAAAGAGCATACTGAGGGAACAAACCTATAGCAGCCGAGAAAAGAACCAAGATAAGCATTGGTATGATCATTTCTACCGGTACATCACCTTTATTCATGGTCGCTATCTTTTCATCACGTGGCAGCCCAAGAAAAACAATGCTGAATACTTTAGTAAAGCAAAACAAAGCGAGCGACCCAACTAAAGCCAACGACCCTGCTCCCAGCGCTAACGTAATCAACGCCACTGGTTGGTGGAACTCAAAGGAGTGCAGCATGCCCAAATAAATTAAAAGCTCACTTATAAATCCATTAAGAGGAGGCAGTCCGCTGATCGCAATAGACCCTATAAGGAAAAAGAAAGCTGTGTAGGGCATTATCTTTATCAGCCCACCAAGCTTTTCCATATTCCTAGTGTGAGTTCTGTAGTAAACAGCGCCGGCGCCAAAGAACAGCAGCTCCTTGAATATAGAATGATTCAATATATGTAAGATCGCACCAGCAAAACCTAGTACAGTTACCAGATCATTATGGTAAGCAAGCCCAAGCATCCCTACGCCGATACCAATACCGATAATACCTATGTTCTCGATGCTGCTGTATGCCAACAGTTTTTTTATATCGTATTGAGCCACGGCATATAAAACACCGAACAAAGCAGAAATAATCGAGATAACCAAAACAAAGTAAGAGATCATCAACGATGGTACCCCTATGAAAAGGATAGTCCTCAATATTCCATAAATTCCCATCTTGATCATAACCCCGGACATTATCGCTGAAACATGACTTGGCGCCGCTGGGTGAGCTTGAGGAAGCCAAATATGAAAAGGGACAAAACCTGCCTTTATCCCAAACCCTATGAAAAACAACATAAAGACGAGGCCCGAAAGGTCTTTATTAGTCTCTAGCACCGTTTTAAATGTAGAGAGATCAAAGCTTCCTGTTTTATTTGCGAGAAGGATAAATCCAGCCATTATAAAAAGCACAGATACATGCATTATTATAAAGTAATGCACCCCGGCCGACATGACCTCTTTTTTCTCGCTCTCAAATATCACCAGAAAAAAAGATGACAGCGACATTATTTCCCATACTATCAGAAAAAATAAAGCATTCTGGACAGTAACCAACAAAACCATAGAAAAGATCAACGTGTTCAAAAAGAACAGATGTGATGCCGTGCTCTTTTTCTGCTCTCTATATGACTTAAGGTATCCTATCGAATAAAGTAAGCACAAAAAACTCATAACGGATATCACCACGACAAAGAACGCTGCCAGTGGATCTATTAAAAGCCTGACCTCGCCGATCGGCGCTGGAAAACAAATTCTATCCGCCAGGGAATTCCCGACCATTAATACGTTAACGGACGGTATAAGAAGAAGTACCGCGCCTACACCCATGGACAGTGTAGCGAACCAAGCCCGGTTTTTTTCAGGCAAGAACAGGGAGAATAATCCCCCTGCAAGAATAATTAATGAACCTAAATAGTAGTGAATCATTATATTGCACGCGTAGAATAATCTATTCTTTACTCTAAATATGTCAAGTGTTGCAAACTATTTGACACAGAGGAATAAAAAAGGCTGCCAGTCTTTACAACTGACAGCCTTATAATTTAAAGTTTTTTTCTTGTTATTTCGCTTTACCAACGTGGTCAGAAATACGTCCTGCAAGCTTCATCATGTTCAGTTTGTTCGTTCCAAAGAATGGTTTTAATTTATCGTCTGCAACGATGGTCCTTCTGTCTTTAGCATCTTGCAATTTTTTTGCTTTGATATAATTCCAAAGCTTTTTCACGATCTCTGTTCTCGGCATAGCGCTCATTCCAACAATTGCGCCCAAAATTTTGTCTGGCTGTACTGGTGTGCTTAATCCTTTTCCTGTTCTTTTAATTTTCTTCATTTGTCCCCCTATTTTATTTTAAGTAAGTTGAGCACTTCGTCTCAGCAGCTTTAATACCACAGTTCCCTATAAAAAGCTTCTATCAATTAATGCTAAAAAATTCTTGACTTATCATCATCTCCAGTTAGAACCTTACTCTTTGCATAAAAAAAAGCTGAGCAACACAAGGAAGTAAAACACATGAAAACTTTTGTTATTTTAAGCCTTACACTCTGCATGACGGCACAAGCCCAGAGCATTGACTGGAAAAAATCTTTCGGTGGGATCGGCGATGAGGCAGCACTCTCGATATCAAAAACCAATGACGATGGATATGTTGTTGCGGGATCATCTACCTTAACTACAGACGACGTTACGGTAAACCATGGCGGGCTTGATTATTGGGTAACAAAACTTAACGGCGGTGGAAGCCGTGAGTGGGAAATATCCTTGGGTGGAAGTGATGATGATGTTGCGACGTCAGTCCAACAAACATCTGATGATGGATATATAGTCGCTGGGCGCTCACACTCAAATGATGTTGATATAACAACACCGCGCGGGGGATATGACTACTGGATAGTAAAACTCCACGACGACGGAAGCTTTGATTGGCAGAAATCGTTTGGTGGACCAGGCGACGATAAGGCATATGCCATACGACAAACTCATGATAACGGATACATTATCGCCGGGGTTTCATCTTCAGACGGCGGTGATGTTAGCGGGAATCAAGGCTGCGAGGATTACTGGATCGTCAAGACCGATGTAAATGGTAATATTCAATGGCAAAGGTCTTTTGGCGGAAGCAACGAAGACATAGCACGTTCTGTAGAACAAACAACTGACGGTGGATATATAGTCGCTGGAACAACTTTATCGAATGATGGAGATGTTGCCGGCAACCCGGGCAACCATGGCGGACTTGATTACTGGATAGTAAAGCTCGACGCTGCTGGAAATATGCAGTGGCAAAAAACAATAGGTGGAAGTGGTGACGACCAAGCCTCCTCTATAAAACAAACCTTGGATGGCGGATACATTGTTGTTGGAAGCTCAGGTTCAGACGATGGCGACGCCACAGTAAACTTGGGTCTTCTCGATTATTGGATAGTAAAGCTTAATGCCAGTGGCGTTATACAGTGGGAAAGATCATTCGGTGGAAGTGGCATTGATGTTGCAACATCAGTACAACAAACTACAGATAAAGGATACATAGTCGCTGGAGCTTCAGATTCGGTCGACTACGATGTAGCCGGTAACCATGGATCTTTTGACTACTGGGTAGAAAAGCTTGATTCCAGCGGTACTAAGCAGTGGGGAATATCATTAGGTGGGAACGGAAATGACCTCGGTAACTCAGTATTACAGGATCAAGGCGGAAATTATGTAGTCGCTGGCTCAGCAAACAGTCAAAATAACGGCAACGTAACAGGAAATCATGGGAGCAGTGATTTTTGGGTAGTAAAGCTAAAGGGAAATACTTCTGTACCAACCTACGAGGCTGATAACAAAATGTTTACCGTTTATCCAAACCCAACCAGCGGCTCATTCAATATAAAACTTAATGGACTTTCTGCTGAGGCCGCTAGTACCGACGTGACGGTCGCCGATGTAAATGGTAACGTCATTTTGAAAACTAATAAAACCCATATTGACCTGTCCGATCGTCCGGCGGGGTATTATTTTATAACGGTGCTGGGAAAAACAGAGAAACTGGCCAAGCAATAGCGTTCTATTGCCGCAGTTGGAAAGACTCTGCGGCATTTTTGTATCTTTTTGATACAAAATCTGTTACTACTCCCAGGGAGTAAAAATAATAGTAAAAAAATGAAGATCCGGAACCTTGCAATAATAGCACATGTAGATCACGGCAAAACGACGCTGATAGACGGCCTTTTTAAACAAGCCGGAGTATTCAAATCATACCAAAACGTCGAAGAAAGGGTAATGGACTCTGGAGAGCTTGAAAAGGAAAGAGGCATAACTATCAGGGCTAAGAATGCCTCGTTTGAGTGGAAAGGCGTTAATATCAACATTGTAGATACACCTGGGCACTCTGACTTTGGAGGAGAGGTAGAAAGAGCCTTGTTTATGGTAGACGGAGCACTCTTATTGGTGGATGCATCAGAGGGTCCGCTTCCACAAACTCGTTTTGTTCTACGAAAAGCATTTGAGAAAAATTTAAAAATAATAGTCATTATTAACAAAGTCGATCGTCCGGACTCGAGAATAGAAGAAGTCGAATCAAAAATATTGGACCTCTTTTGCGACCTGGCAACAAAAGATCATCACATAGAGTACAAAACTTTTTATGGCAGTTCAAAACAGGGTTGGGCAAGTAGTGATAAAAATAAAAAGACAGAAGATTTTGCAGAACTGCTAGACGCTATAGTTGATGAATTCCCTTCTCCTAACGTAGATGTAAATGGTCCTTTCAGTATGATCGTTACAAATAGAACTTACAATAATTTTTTGGGTCATATCGCTGTAGGTAGAATTCAATCTGGAAGAGTAAAGGTTGGAGAAAAAGTCGCAATTATAGGCGAAGACAATATCCCAACAATATTTTCTGTTACAGCCTTAGAAAAATATCATGGACTAAGCACAGAAAGATTTGAAGAATTAGAGGCTGGATGTATCGCATTGGTCGCTGGCGCTGCGCTGCCAATGATCGGGGATACAATATGCTCTGCTGAAAATCCTGTTGCGCTGCCCAGGATCCACGTCGATCCACCAACAGTTGCAGTAAGAATATCTGTAAACACTTCTCCTTTTGCAGGAACAGAAGGAATTTATTTAACAACCAATAAATTAGAGGAACTTCTTGAAAAAGTTTGTCATGGAAATGTTTCTATAAGCATGGAGAAAACTCAAAGCCCTGAAGTTTTTTTGATAAAAGCCAGAGGTGAATTACAGATAGTTATAATCCTAGAAGAGATCAGGCGGCAGGGATATGAGCTTATGGCTGCTTGTCCAGAAGTTATACCTTTTGAAAAAGACGGTGAATTATTTGAGCCTGAAGAGACTCTGGTGATAGATATCCCCAACGACATGGTCGGTATTGTAACCGTGCTGTTTTCTGGTCGTGGAGGATATATGAAAGTAATGGAAAACTTGCATGGATCACCGAGGGTCCGTTTAGAATTCTCTATACCTACAAGGGGGCTGTTCGGGATAAGAAGCGAGTTACTTACGTCGACCAGAGGAGAAGCGGTCTTCTCCAGTAGTTTTAGTAAATATATTCCATTCATGGGAAAAAGATTCAGCAGAAAGAACGGAGCTCTTGTCGCAGACAGAGATGGTGTTAGTGTTCAATACGGACTTTTCCATCTTCAGTCTCGTGGACGTTTGTTCGTAAAAGAAGGCGAGAAAATTTATGAGGGAATGATATTTGGTGAGAACAACAGAGCGAATGATATAAATGCCAATCCAACCAAACCAAAAAAACTTACGAACATGCGCGCTTCCGGAAGTGATGAGTCAACAAAACTAAACCCGATCAAGGAAATGGATCTGGACGAAGCTCTTGCATGGATAGACGAGAATGAATGGGTGGAAATTACCCCCAAAACTATAAGGCTCAGAAAAGCAGAATTAAAAACGAACATGCGCACTGTCATAAGAAGTAACGACAGTAATAACGACTGAGAGGAACAAATGAATACATACTTAGTTTTATTATCAGTTGGACTGATCGGCGGTGGATTATCCGCTCTACTCGGTATCGGCGGTGCAATAGTCATCGTACCAGCATTAACATTAATCTTGGGGTATACACAAACGCTAGCGCAAGGGACATCGCTGTTCGTGCTAATTTTTCCCTTAACATTGATACCTGCTTTAAACTACTACAAGGCCGGTGATGTAAATGTACGGTCTGCTTTATTCATAATAGCGGGCTTTATTATTAGTTCCTATTTTGTGTCTAGGTACGCCGTAAACATCAACCCTCATTTATTAAAAAGGCTCTTCGGGGTATTTTTGCTGATAATATCGATCGTGATGATCGTTAAACAATAAACTGTGCTTTTTCTGATTTTGTTTTTTGGTAGCGGGGACAGGATTTGAACCTGTGACCTTCGGGTTATGAGGCAAATCAGCGACGTTGTTAAATGTTCAACAGAATCAGAGATTTATAAATAAAATTAAACAGATACATGCTTGTTTGACGCGCCTCTGCTACCCCTGATCACCCCCTGTTTCTACCTCGTCACACCACGAATTCAACACGAGATTTGTTAGGCTCTTTGAGGAAAACAACCTCGTGCATGGCAGAGACTAAACCTCAACTTGGTCTAGTTTTTTGGGAGGGGGTCACTTTAGAACATATGCCAAAAGGCGAATGCTACACCTTGTCCCCTGACAACATTCTTAGCAAGTACATCCACCATCACGCTGATCTGTATCGAGGAGTCATTTTCGAGTGATATAGACGTGGCAGGGCCGACGTAAAGACGTTGTGTACAATTCAGAGTCCCTCCAGAGCCGTCATTGGTGCCAATAATATTTCCCAACTGGTAGGCCGTGGTGACACCAAGTGCGAACGAATCTAATATCTGATAACCAACGGCGCTGTTTAATATATTAAGAGAGAGGCCGGGCGTTGTTTTGTTATTACTGTCCTTGAAAGCGTATGAGACTGCAATGGGTGAGAGTGAAAATAGCCATTTGCCGTTTCTTATGAAATTCTCTTGAAACCACGTTATAGCGTATGAATTCCCTCCTATCCTCAGGTCATTCTTTCCAAATGCGGTCGGAAGTCCTACAGAGACGCCGTTATCAAACCACCATACAAAATCTTTGTTTTCACTAATGTCCCAAAAATGTTCGACATTAACGTTTATCATTCCAAGTCCGAAGCCAGTGTTAGTAAGGTTATTATCATCCACTGTGCGATATCCGAAGGGAATGTGTGCTAAAAATTGGATATAATCTTTCTGCTTGTCGCCGGTAAAACCCCTGATCCAGTACTGAGGTTCTATGGCAATTTCGACGTCGTTTCCTGAAATACTGTTCTGGTTAAAGTAATCAAAGAATATTTTGGGACTAAATCCAGGTCTAGGAGCCGCCGCGGCATTTCCTAGCAACTCCGGATTGTATCCGACCTGGGCCGTCGATACGCTAGGTATTAGTAGAAGGGACATTAGCAAAAAAAAGAAAACCGTAGTCCGGGACTCAACGTCTATTCTGTTCATAGGAATAAATATAACCTACACCTTGGAATAAAACAAGCGTCACTGCAACTTAACGCAGTAAAAAGTATTCTAATCTGGATTTTTTTGTTAATATAAGTCAGGTGTTAATAGATGATATCCCAGTTCGTTTTTGATAAAGATCTCGCCAGAAAATTTATAGACTCGTTTCACAGCGAGATGGCTCGTGGACTCAACAAAGAACAGAGTTCGTTAAAGATGCTCTCTTCTTTCGTCAAAAGACCTCTCGGCAGCGAGAAGGGAAATTTTCTTGCACTCGATCTCGGTGGAACGAACTTTAGGGTAATGCTGGTAAATCTTTCAGGTAACAGAACCTTCCACACAGTAGCTCAGAGCAGCTACTCACTCACGATGGATCTTATAACCGGAGACGGTAATCTTCTCTTCAATTTTATTGCATGCTCGCTCGGGTCATTTCTTAAAAAGAACGGTATTTTAGGAGCTGACAGGTACAGTCTCGGTTTTACATTCTCCTTTCCGGTCATGCAGACCAGCATTAGAGAAGGGCGTTTGATTATGTGGACCAAGGGCTTTTCGGCGGGAGGTGTGGTTGGCAAAGACGTCGTAAAGCTACTGGAAAATGCACTTAAGGTTGAGGGTATCAACTCTGTCTCCGTTGATGCACTTGTTAACGATACGGTAGGAACATTGATGACAAAGAGCTATCAAAAAACAGATTGTGATATGGGTGTTATCCTCGGTACTGGTACCAACGCCTGCTATCCAGAAAATAATAGATCCGACGGTGTTATCATCAATACAGAATGGGGCGCTTTTGATAAGTTTGTCAGGACTTCATATGACAAAATGCTTGACGATGCCTCCGGGAACAAGGGACATCAACTATTTGAGAAGGCAGTATCTGGCATGTATATCGGAGAGGTATTCAGGCTCGTTCTCTGCGACATGGTAAAAAACAGGGACCTTTTTCCGTTCATCGAAGATCTCTCTTTGCATCCTCTCTCGAAACAATATTCTATATCCGGCGAGCAGATGTCGCTGATGGCAAAAGACGGCTTTGATATGGAGAGAATAGATCTTAAAGCTGCATCAGTGAAGGATCTTTCAACAGTTAAGTTAGTGGCTGATATCGTCTCAACTAGGTCAGCTAGACTTGCTGCTTCAGCGGTCTCGGCCATTCTTCTTTGGCTAGACGACACTCTGAAACATGAGCACGTCGTTGCTATCGATGGTTCACTGTATGAGAAGTACCCAGACTATTCCGAAAAGATGCATTCATTCATGAAGGACATTTTGGGGGCCAATTCACAGCGAGTAAAATTTTCACTATCCAAGGATGGTTCCGGTATCGGAGCAACTATTATTGCTGCTGTCACAGCCAGGAGGTAACGACTATGATGAGTGGATACAAGATGATCGTTTTTTTAATATGTGCAACAGCAGCCTTGGGTGGGTTACTTTTTGGACTCGATCAGGGGTTCATTGCTAACTCATTAGAAACAATAAAGACCGTCTACGGACTGGATATTAAAGGCGCTGAATATTATTCATCCATCCTCGCTACCGGAGGCGTCATAGGGGCACTTTTCTCTGGAGTTCTTGCAAGATTCTTGGGGCGTAAAAAAAGCCTCGTCTTGGCTGGGTTCATCTTTTCTGCAGCATCATTCCTCTCCTCAATGATCTTATCTTTTCATGCAATGCTGGCCTGCAGGTTCGCACTGGGATTTGCGGTCGGCGTAGCGTCGTTCATCGTTCCACTGTATCTTTCGGAAACAGCGCCAGCAAAAATACGTGGTTCAATGGGGACTCTATTCCAGCTGATGATCACGATAGGAATATTTTTGATATCGCTCACCAACGTCTTTATCGCTAAGACCTTTGCATCGCCAAAAACCAGCCTGTCTACGATGTTCTGGGTCGTAGTCCTCTTTGCATTGCTGATGCTTTTTGGAAGTTTCTTTCTACCGGAGAGTCCGAGATGGCTCATGTTAAAGAAAAAGAAAAAGGATGCGTTAAGGGCGTTGAAAAGAATACTTAACTCGCAGGAAGAGGTGGACAAAGAGATCTTGGAGATAGAGCGAACGCTCAAGGTGGATACTACCTCAACGAAAATAATATCCAAGGGTTACTTCATTAAAATAGTTCTGGTCGGAGTGTTTCTCCAGATGTTCCAACAGTTAGTTGGCATAAATGTTATGATCTACTACGCACCGACTATCTTTGGCTATGCTGGCATGACGGGTATTATAGCTATGATGACAGTACCGACCGTTAACATGTTGTTTACATTCCCTGCTGTGAAATTAGTCGAAAAGTGGGGAAGAAAAAAGCTTCTCTACATCGGTGCCGCCTGTATGTTTGTGACAATGCTTGCCGCAGGAGTAGCATTCAGCATGGTGGATGGAGTAAACGATCCAGCGATGATTGGTGGGTATACTAAAGCCGTCCTACTCATTTCAGTCATAGTCTACATCTTTGGTTTCGCTGTATCGTGGGGTCCGGTCGCATGGATTGTTTGTTCGGAGATATTTCCGCTAAGAGGTCGCGAAATAGGAATGACCATAACGACTATGGTAAACTGGACGTTCGCCGGAATACTTATGAACAACGCTCTTTCTTTTATGCACGATTATGGGCATGCTTCGATATTTTTTATCTTCGCGGTCTTTTGTATTCTAGCGATATTTTTCGTCGCTGGTTTTGTCCCAGAAACAAAGGGTGTAACGCTTGAAAGGATCGAAGAAAACCTTAAGGCCGGAAAAAGGTTACGCGATCTGGGAAGTAAGTAGGTCAACCCACAGTTATTTCTGGAGGGTTATCCAATACCCTTCACAACTCGGGAAAGTCGCCCACGACCAGTTTGTTATTATCCCACAGCCTCCTGCGAGTTCTCTTGATTTTATGACGGCGGACCTCAACCATATAGCGCAGGCAAGCCCTTCTCCTACTACCGGGATAAACTTGGCGACAAACTGTTCTGACCTTCGGGTTATGAGCGGAAGTCAACAGCGACGAAAATCAGCACAGAATCACCTTTAATTTCAGCAAGTTACTATCAAACAAAGTAGCCCCTATCAATTACTTTCTACTACTCTTAACTACGTCGGACTACTCTCTATTACTCTCTACTTGCACCCTGCTAGCACCCATAGAAAACTTTCCTTAAAATGTCATTACTTCACATTTATTTATAAAAGTGTGACAACATGACATTATGGGGTTTATGCATTACAACAAAAAATAGTTTTAATCATAACTAAAACATGTTATATTATCCACAGGAGTTTTAATTATGATTAAAAGATATATAGTACGAGAGAACTACCTAAACAAGATAAAGCCTTACATGGACAAGGACGTCATTAAAGTCATCGTAGGACAACGCAGGGTTGGAAAAAGCTACATGCTTTTACAGATTATGGACTTGATCAAGGGAAAAAATCCAAACGCAAATATTATCTATATTGATAAGGAGCTGCATAAATTTGAAGAAGTAAAGGACCAACAGTCCCTGCTCAAATACATTGAAGGAAAAACCAAAAAAACAAAAAGCAGAAATTACCTCTTTATTGACGAGATCCAAGATATCAAAAATTTTGAAAAAGCATTAAGAAGTCTTAAGGCTACTGGCAGATATGACATATATTGCACCGGTAGTAACGCTAATCTCCTTTCTGGAGAACTCTCAACATACCTAAGTGGTCGTTATATTGAGATTGAAATACACAGTCTCTCTTACATTGAATTTCTCAAATTTCATCAATTAAAAGAAAGCGAAGATTCTTTTCTTAAATATATTAAGTACGGAGGTCTGCCCTATCTTATTCACCTCGACCTTGAGGACACCATTGTCTATGATTATTTAAAGAACATTAATAATACAATTTTATTTAAGGATATTATTTCCAGATTCAATGTTAGGAATGTCGCTTTTTTGGAAAAATTAGTGGAATACACCGCCGATAACATTGGGAGTCTCGTTTCAGCTAAAAAGATAAGTGACTTCTTAAAATCACAAAAAATAAATATGTCTCCAAACGTAGTCATAGATTACCTTTCTTATCTATGCACCGCTTTCTTTATACACAAAGTCTCTCGTCAAGATATCAAGGGTAAAAAGATCTTTGAGATCAATGAAAAATATTATTTTGAGGACTTGGGTCTCAGGCACTCGATAATTAGATATAATCAAACCGATATAAATAAAGTTCTAGAGAACATGGTTTTCAATCATTTAAAAATATCTGGGTACAACGTAAAAATCGGGCAACTTGATAAGAAGGAAATCGATTTTGTATGTGAAAAAGACGGAGAAAAGATGTATGTGCAGGTGGCTTATATAATTACAGAGCAAAATAAAGACCGAGAGTTTGGCAATCTTCTTGAAGTACCCGACAATTACCCCAAAATTGTTATTTCCACAGATACCCTGGTGGGAGTAGATAGCTACAAAGGTATTAAACATCTGAATATACGAAAATTTTTGATTGGTAGCGGGGACAGGATTTGAACCTGTGACCTTCGGGTTATGAGCCAGATTTAGGCATTTTCACGAGGTTGAGCACAGGTGCGGTTTTGATGAAGATTTACTAAAAATAATAAAGGGATAGCTTGTCTTTCTATTGCCTCCACCACCCCTGCTTTTCCCTCCAGTTCTGTCCCGTCACTGTCCATACACTGTCCATGGGAAACCGGCAAAGTTATGGCAAAAGCAAAAAAACTATTTACAGCCGTTAACCTTTAAGTTAATATTAACAATATGGTTAACGTATCGTCTGGAGGTTTCCAATGACAAACATATCTTTTATTAAGAACCATATACAAAATTCCTTTAACGTTAAAATCAAAAACATTTCTGATCGGGTAACGTTAAGTAGTTCTTTTACCTGTGATGCTGTGGTGGAAATAAAACATCTTGGCAACACATTCACGTATTGGGTGCTAAGTTATGACCACGCTGACAAGAACAAGTGGTATGCTGTAGCTAGAGCATCCACAGCATTAAAAGCCGGACTTATAATTATAGCAGAGGTAATTCCCTCTAAGCTTAAAAATGAATTTAAGAATAAAGGTGTTTCTTTTATTGAACTCTCCTCTCAAAAAAAATATCTGGGGTATCCCATCAATAGCGTTGCTGCACAAAAAAAAGGGCGCCTGAGCAATTTTTTATCTCCTGCATCAATAAAACTGCAACTCCTTTTGTTCTATGATCCGCATAGCTTAAATGAATCATTTATCACTCTAGGCAAAAAAGTTGGAGTTTCAAGTGTAATGGTCCATAAAGTTTTTAAGGTATTTGAAAAAATGAATTTGATATTACCTATCGATACAAAAAGAAGAGGCTCTTTTAATTTCAATATTGAAACAGTAAAAAACTGGGCAAATAACTTTAATCTTAAAATGCGCGAGAAGTTATTTATAATTAGATGTTCAGGAGAAATAATACCCACGTACAAAGAAGTTTTTTATGGAGCCGATCTTGGAGCGGTAAAAATAGGAGGCCAGATAAAACCGCAAAAGTATATCCTTTATATTGATCCCAAGAACAAGATCGAGATAATGAAAAAGATGAATTTGCGTCCCGACCCTAACGGGAACGTGTTATTATATGAAAAATGTTGGTCTTTTGTGTGGGACCCGAATAAGGACCTAAAGAATATAGCGCCTCCCGCAGTTATCGCAGCAGATCTTATGATGGAGCAGGATCCCCGTGCAACCCAAATTGCTATAGATATAATAGAAAGATATCATGGTGTGGAGGAATATAAAAAGAATGGCCAAATATAATTTAGGATCAGAAACAAAAGATTGTTTGAGAAAAATAGATGAGGTAGCACAAAAACTAAGACTTCAGTATTTCCTTATAGGAGCCACTGCAAGGGATATAATTTTTAGCCAGCTTCACGACATACCTGAAGGCAGAGCCACCAGAGACATTGATTTTTCTGTTATGGTCTCCAGTTGGAAGCAGTATGAAAATTTTATTGAAGAACTTATACAGACTACTTTTTTTGAAAAAGATCACAAAATAAAACAGCGATTACATTATTTGATAAAAACATCCCCTTTTATGCCTGTTGACATAATCCCTTTTGGAAAAGGAGTAAAAGACAGCAACAATAAGATTAAATGGCCCCCCAATAATGATATTATTATGTCAGTTGTGGGCTTTGATGAAGCATTCAACAACGCATTGATGGTAGATATAGATGTTGGACTAAAAATAAGAATTGTTGACCATGCAGGCTTATTCATATTAAAACTCTACTCGTGGGCCGATAGAAAAGAGAGCAAAGATGCTCAAGACATCAGATACGTTTTGGATAACTACGATCGTGTTGTGGGTAAGGAGACTTACTATAACACGTTGAACGAGATGGATGCAGAAGGAGCATCTGTAGATAAAGCCGGTTCTTATCTTTTAGCAAATGATATAAAACGACATTATTCCGCAATAATGGAACAAGCAGGCAGATTATTAGAAACAGAAATTAAGCAAAACACATTAGCATCAGCTATGATAAAGAGCCCCTCGTCATATGATGAGGAATTCACACAGATTGAAGATAAGCTTAATACATTGGCCGACCTACTAAAAAGTTAAACTTGCAACAAGTAACCTACCTTTTCATCAAAATGCATACTGGCAAAGGATCAATATGTTTTTTTCTCATACTCAGTTTGGAAGTGATTATAATAAAATACTATGCAGAGGTAGGTTAACGAGAACCAAAAGTCAGCTTGGAGTAAAGCACCACCCCCTACCCTTTCCATAAATCCTGTTTTTAACCCTAATTTCATATGGTTGCATTGTATATAACTCCAAGTTTTGTAACAAAAATAATATGCTTTTTGTTACAAGAAAAGCATTAATTACTGTGCGGGTAGGTGCTACTTCTGCATTGCATCTTTGTGCGTATTGCTATAAATTTACAGGATAATATATGTTAAAAATCAGAAGAAACGCCCCTTGTCCCTGTGGTAGCGGCAGGAAATATAAAAAATGCTGCTTGGAAAAGGATTCCAAGCCTGAAATGATCACAGAGCCAAATTATGACAAAGTTGGTGCGGATATTAAAGCAACCTTTGATCTTATCAAACGCAAGGCTTCAGAAAGGATATTTGAAAGCACAGACGAACTGAATGAATTTCTGTCCCAATTCCGTCACGAGATCAATAATACGGTCAAGATTGATTTTTTGGGACTATCGCCTACGCAGATGGCTAATATTTTACACGTTCCGTTCCGTCCTGATAACGCGATATTCCAGTTACAGGAAGTGGATAAGGAAAGTTTGGAAAAGATACCCATCGTCGCTTCAAGCCTGTATTTTTTGAACAAGCTGAACACAGAAGATATAAAGGCATCGCAACTCGGAAATTTACCCAGGGACTTTGTTAGGGAACTGTACGATAAGTTTTTCTCAAAGGAAACGTATAGCTTCGTTCCGCACAAAGAGGACGATTCACAGCAAATCAGCTCTTTAAGAAGAATATTGACCGTCGCTGGATTAATAAAGTTGAAATCAAAAAAGTTCTCATTGACAGAAAAAGGGCGGACGGTTTTACACAATGGCGACTATAATATCCTCTTCAAAGAACTGTTTACCGCTTTTGCCAATAAGTTTAACTGGGGTTATGGGGATAGGTATCCTGATTTTGCCTTGATCCAATCCAGCTGCATATTTAACATTTATATGCTCCACAAAAAAGCACAGGAATGGACAGACGAAAAAATACTGGGAGATTTATATGTAAGGGCATTCCCAGCTCTGAAAAGAGAATGCGAAATAGCCTATTGGGAACCTGAGCAAGAGATCTCAAATTGCTTCCGTGTGCGTTTTTTGGAACGTTTCTGTCTGCCGTTAGGCTTGATTGAAGAAAAACCGGAAGGAGAAAAACTCGAAAGGACAGTATTTTATAGGATTACTCCAGTCTTTAGAATGCTTTTTAAATTCTCTATAAGAAAACCCGACAAGACCAAAGCAACGGCTACAGGGTAACTATGGTTAACAAATACAAACTATCAACAACATCCGCTTTGGTTCTGTTATGGAGCGAAGCCCAAACTTACCCAAGTAAGCCTTGTGCTGAGTATTTCGCTAGGCTTGATCTAACAGAGGGAGAGGAACTCCTTCACGGCTGTAATAGTTTTTGGAAGGACTACGACCAGGTAATAAAGAACAGAAAATATCGTATCCATAAGGAATTATATAACTTTGTTAATAACGCAACAACACTGCCTCAGGTAGTTATATTCGGAGCTGGGATGAACCCTCTTTGTTTGGAAGTACAATCACATTTTTCTGATATCAAGATCTACGAAGTAGAAATCCATCAAGACAGCATAAACATAAAAAGAGAGCTAATTCATGAAATCTCAACCCACCCCCAAAATATTTCATTAGTTTGTGAGGATGTTGCTAACAAGGACGGGGTTTATAATGCATTGCTCTCGTCTGGCTGGGATCCAAATAAACAAACAATAGTCATCGTTGAAGGCATCTCCTATTATGCAGAAGAGAAGAGCTTGTGGAAAGCCCTCTCTCTGTTCAAGTCCAAAGATAGAAGCAACAGGATTATGTTTGAATATTTGCTGAACGACGAATGTATAGCGAAAGATCGTCTATATATTCCCAACGGCGTCTTTGGTTTAATAACAACAGTCTGTCACATAGATTTCGTTACCCGATACGACAGACAGAAAATCTTAAAACACTTGAAAAAACTAAACGGGCAAGTATTGTCTTTTTCCAACATGAAACAAATCGAGTTAGAAAGAACAGGTAAAAATAAGTTCTTTCCTCTTGATGATAGTGGTTGGATTGAGGTATGTCTGGCGAGATTGTAATCGCAAAAAGATTAGTAACCGATATTTAAAAATGACCTTCGGGTATTTCACCCCAAGAAGTGCCGAGATTCATTATTCCGATTTTTCACAGCGAGTAAAACAATCTGTATTAACGAGACAATACCGCCGTAGATTTTAGGTTCACTGTCCGTATACTGTCCGCGCACTGTCCATGGATATTTTTTTTGAAATATGAAAAAGGCTTGAAACCCTTGCTGAGAGTTGGTAGCGGGGCCAAGATTTGAACTTGGGACCTTCGGGTTATGAGCGGATGTCCGACAACCCTGAGCTACCTACGAAATCTTTATTGATTCCGTTTACTTACTGACTAATAGACTAAACAAATCAGCCCCTGTCAATTACTTTTAACTACGTCGGACTACTTTTAATTACTCTCTGTTTGCACCCTGCCAGCACCCATGAAATGTTCTTGTTCCCATTTTCATCAGTGGTATACACTCAACAGTAGGTAGGGAGAACCCATGAGCAAGATTATAGACATGGAATTAGGTGACAAGATTCGGTCTTTCTTAAATTGTGAATGGGAAAAACACATAAACAACCCAACTGTTAAGCTTGCATATGAAAACTTACAGAAAGGGATAGATGAATGTTATAAAAAAAATGAAGTTCCAGATGATGAATATACTAGCGTATATGGGCATCCAGTAACATTTTCACTTGGAAATCTTGCAGAATTAAGCAAAAAACTTAAAGAGGCAATAGAAGGAGCCAAGTCACATGCAAGAGAAAAAAAGCAAGAAAGGAGAAATGATTTGGAGTTTTATTTAAAATGGGCAACAATTTCTATTTCTCTTGTGGCATTGGTTGTCAGTATTGTGGGAACTATTAAGGCTGTTCAAAACCAAAAGAAAGTTGATTCTTATAACCTGTGGGCAAAAGGAATAGACAAAGAGCAGGACAAACATAAGATGGCGATAGAAAAAATTGATGTCATACTAATAAAACTACAAAAAAACACTCGGGGAAAGAAATGACAATCCGAGATAAAAAAATATTTAGTGTTTCTGCTCTGGCTCCAATCTTCCAATCAGAAAAAGAAAATTCCGACAAGCTAATTTCAAGAGAGAATAGTACCCTTGAGTTTAAAGAATCTTTTAATTGGGAGAACAGAGCAAAATATGCAAAAACGATGGCTGCTTTTTCTAATGCAAAGGGTGGTTATATTGTTTTTGGAGTAACCAACTGTCCTAGGAAAGCAAAAGGACTGAATGACGATAGATTTGAGAGAATAGACCCTGCTAGAATAGCAGAATACTTAAACGAATATTTTAATCCAGAGATAGAATGGGAGATAGGAACTCATGAGTTTTTAGGCAAAAAATTTGGTTTAATTTACATATTTGAATCTGAGAACAAGCCTGTGATTTGTTCTAAGTCCTCTTCGGATACAACAGAAGGGGCTATCTACTATAGATATAGAGGTCGCTCTCAAGCAATTAAATATGCAGAATTAAGCAGTATTATTAGAGAGCAACGTTCAAAAGACCAAGAAACAATCTTACAACACATAAAAAAAATAGGAGATATAGGTGTTCGTAACACAGCAATATTAGATATAAACACTGGCCTGACACAAGGTGCAGCAGGTGCTTTTATCATCGATGAATCTTTACTACCAAAAATTAAATTCATAAAAGAGGGACATTTTGTAGAAAACTCTTCCATACCAGCCATGAAACTTATTGGAAAAGTCGAAACCATTAACGGCGTATTCATAAAACCAACAAGAAAAATTACCTTTACTAAGGCAATCCGGACACCAGATATATTTGAAGCATTTTATGACCAGAAACTACAACATGATTCTTTGGAATATATTAAGCAGGTCGCTTTTGAGAGCTCAGCTAATTTACCATTACATTATTTTATTTCTAAATCAGGGCTAAAAATAGAGGAGATATATTCAATTATAGAGAACCTAAACACTAGAGGGCAGACCAAAAAACACTTACTACAACGACTAAAAAAGGACTACGATTTTTCTTATTCAAAAAAAGAAACAAAACACCCATCATCTCCTCTGCGACTTAAGAGGCTATCTGAATTACAGTCTAAAAAATGTCTGACAACAAGCTTTAACAACAAAGACGATTTATACATTGCTTTAAGAGCCGTCAGAATGCTACAAAAGAACGAGTTTAATAAGAAATATTTGCTAGGATTTCTTAAAGATATTTTTAATAAATATTACCAGAATTCTTCGTCAGCTATTGCTAATGAAATCCGTATGGCAACATGTCACATAGACAACATATTAAACACGTAATTTCTACCTCTGAAGATTAAATTATTTATTGAAATTATAGCTTTGCTTAATAAGAGAAAAGACAGCATCTACATCGCTAGCATCCTCAAGCTTTATTTCATAATCTCCGTTGCCCCAGTGCCCAATTGGCTTGGGTTTTGTGAGGTCACGGGCAAGTTTCTGTGGGTCATTTAATTGTCCACTTTTTACATTCAAGAATATTCCTAATCCATGCCGTTTAACAACAATATCAACAAAATTTGTTGATGTTTTGTATGCAATATACTTCGCCTTTGCTTCCTCAATTATGTTTTGGTCAAGGGATAGAATACGTTCACGTAAATCTTGAAATAAATTGAGAACAGCTTTATTAATTTCTGACAGATGAGCGTCTATAGAGTAGACTTTTGGCAACTGAGTATCCTTTACTTTTTGTGCCTTGCCTTTCTTAACAATATTAGAAGTAGATATTTTTATTTTTTGATAATTCTCTGGTTCAAGATACAAAATATTTTCATTATATATACGATAGCGTAAAAGTTCGATGTTGATAGGCAAAATATCTGCAGTATCCAAATCAAATTTACTATAGCTCTCAGCGACACAGATAACACGAGGCGAATTCCAATCAATCGTAACCTCAATGTGTTGTTTTTGACAAATAACTTCAAAATCGGCTTTGTGGTCAAGCAACCATCTCAGATACGAAAGGCCTTGATTGATTACATTACTATTCTGATTTTTCTTATATTCAATAATACATGGTGAACCATTTTTATCTATTCCAAGCGTGTCAATTCTACCACCAAAACTGGTCGAATATTCATGAGCAAGAAAAATAATATTCAAAAGTTCATCTAAATTCTTTTCGAATAACTGTTGAAGGTTTTTTTCTAAATCCAGCTCTTTTGCAGTTATCTTTTTTACGGTCATATTGTTTATTTTGAATAGAGCCATCCCAAAACTCCTCTGGTTAGTAATACAACCGTCATACTCTAGTTTCTAGACATGCCTATACCACACTTATATAAAGTTATTAAGCCCTAAGTGAACTATGTTTAGAAACTGATGTTTAATCAATTTCTGCCGGTGTTACGATGTAGTGTTATAAAAATATTATTTTCCCTTATGCATTATCCTGCTCTTCAAATTTAATTTCTTTTAATTGTTCGTAGGTTATTAGTTTATCCACAAAACCATCTTGGCTTTTAACTAAGATGCAGGGCTCCCCTGATGTAATTTCTTTTTTTCTTTCAATCTTTATTAGAGGTATGCGGTAATCAATATGTTCTATAGGCACAAGTTTCCCTTTTACAATAATATGTGCCTTTTGCTGAAACTCAAAACGCCCCTTAGCTTCCATCAGAGCATAATCATAGTTAAGTTCTCTAGTCAGATTAAAAACAGTATCTATGACCTGTCCATTTGCATCATAAAAAGAATCAATAGCGTGAGTAATGGTATCACCGTCGTTATAGCCCAATTCGTTAAATATTTCCATCGCCTCTTTTGCCCATTTTGGAGTCCAGCTTGCACTGCTTTGGTCTGGTAAAATAAAATTCATGTTTAATACAATCGTATTTATTCTACCGCTTCTATCCGATTCATTACTTCTTCTTATAATGTATAAGTCGATGGGCTTGGCGTTAGGATTTTTATGACAATCTTCAGCGTGGTTAATCGCTGGTTTTGTAAAGTCCGTTGAAGATACAACCAGTCCTTTGCTCACGGGCAAATGTAAAAGAGCTCCTGACAGTTTAGACACGTCTGGTCGACCCACTTTAACATTACTCTCTGTATAATCTTTCGCTTCAACAAAAGTTTTGTCAGAATTTTGTGTTACCAAATTATCGATTTGGTATGTATCGTCACTATATTTGCTTCGCATGAAAACATCATGCTTAACGTCGGCCGAATTATTAAGAATCTTCAAAACTGCTCCAACCAACATTTCGTATCCTTTGCCTCTTTTTTTAGGTTTATAGCCATAGATTTCACAAAAAAAATCATCCATATTTACGTCTTGCATAGAAAGCTCCTTTAAAGCCAACACAGTGATACATGACGCTGTGTTGGCTTTGTATTTAGTTTACGTCCATATCACATCAACTTCTATGAATGGGGTCTCCCTTCAATACCGCTCCAAGGGCTCGTTGGTACAACAATCGCCCTCTCGAGATTAATTCTGAGGTAATTAGCTACTTCTATCATGTCACTCTTTCCTTGCTCTGCAGTAGTATTTTGTTTCCAAAGAGTTGTGTTGGGAAGATAATATGTACGGCCATTGGCCAACCATCTATCCATGTACCCTTTTACCTTAAGCCTTTCCTTCATTTCAATTTGTTTCGATGAAACATCGTAAGTAATTAATGCATCCGACATGTTCAGTCCTCCTTTCCTATTTTGTTATCAAGCGCTCATCCATATATACCTAAGCCGGCCAAAAAGGGAATTTTGCCAAAAATGTTTAAAAAATGGCAAAAAGGGGGCTTTTGCTGGCTTAGGGTAGTATGAGCTTGAACTTTTGGAGACATGGACTATAAATTGGCTATCATGGAAGCAAGGAAACGAAGCCATGTAGAAATGACCGAAGAACTAAATGGCTTGGACTGGAAGCCTATTTTAAAGGTAGCACTTCATCATGCAAAAATAGTCTCCAGCAATTATGGAGCTATAGGTGTTTCTATAGACCCCAATGACTTAGTTCAAGAATCCATTGCTCTACTATATGGAGTGGGGAAAAACGATACTTTCAGAAATTGGGATAAAAATAAATACCCCGACATCAAGCAACATATAAAATGGATAATCAATTCCATCTCTGAGCACAAGTATGAACATGCTTGTAAATTTCAGCATCTGGAATTTGAACAAGACAAAAGCACAGCAGAGGATGATTGCATTATTGAATATCCACAAGGAACATATAATGACGTAACGCCAGAAGATTTAGCCATTATCAAGGAACACAACCTCATCACGAATAAACTAATAAATTCTTCTGAACTAGATAAAGAAGAGGAAAACGTCGTGACCTGTATCTTACTTGATATAACAACTCCAAAAGAAATTTCGGAAGAACTAGGAATTTCCGTAAAAGATATAAATAATATAAAAAAACGAATTGCTCGAAAAATAATGAAGAAAATAACAATGCTAAAGGGAGGTTCCTATGACCAATAATAAACCTGATGTTCTTAGGTTGTTAGATTTATACATAGACGTAGATTTTACTGATAAAGAAATAGACGCTGATTTAGAACGCTGGGGTCTAAGTACACATAGCTTAGAAAACATCTTGATAAATATACAGAACAAAGCCAGCCTGAAACAGCTAGAACAAGCAAACATAGAAAGAAAGCAAAAAGGAGTAACGGATGAAACTCTTTTTTCAAAGCTAGATAAAACAATGTTGTTAGAAGAAATTCGTAAGTTTTGTAATCCAGATGAAGTTGCCGTAGCCTTTAGAGACTTAGATACTACTGACGAAGAACATCTAAGAAATGTATTAAAAGACCTCCATACAATAAAAAATGACAGCAGATAAATATACCATAGAACTTAAACTTAGACGGGCACGGAGAATCGCCAATAACCTAATACAGCGATTCGGAATAACAGAGCCCAAGCATATAAGACTTGAAGACATAGCATATTGTTTAAACACAACTGTGATTGAGTGTAATCTTAAGAATGCTTCAGCTTCTTTAACGCGCTTAGGAAACAAAGGGGTTATTAGAATATCGTCAAGCATTAGCTCTATAGGAAGAAAACGATTTTGTATAGGACATGAACTCGGGCATTTTTGTTTAGAACACAAAATCAACCTTAACAAAATATGCAGTAACGACGATATTTCTGACTGGTATACCCCTTCCATAGAGTATGAAGCTAATGAATTTGCTTCTGAACTTTTGTTGCCCTCTAAAATTATCGAACCAAAGTGTAATGTTCAATCACCTAGTTTTTCCAACATAAAAAGTTTAGCAGAAGAATTTAGCTGTTCTTTAACAGCGACCGCCATCAAGTTCGTTGAAAACTGCAAAGAACCTTGCGCTATTGTCTATTCAAAAAACGCTAAGATTATATGGTGTACAAAAAACACACCATTTTATCCATATATTGGTTTAAATGCTCCTTTGTCCAAAAGAACATTTGCTTTTGATTATTTTAACAAAGGGCTTTTATATGATGAGATGCAAGAAGTCGATTCAGAGGCGTGGTTAACAACACCATCGTTATCTTTGTTAGAACATACCATCAAATCATATGACAATTCAGCACTCTCATTGTTGTGGCTAAGAAACTAGTTTTGTTAAAATATTTCTACGTCGCTGTTAAATAAAATAACTCTTTATTTTTCTATATTTCTAATTTATAATAGATATTATTTACGACGAGGAAATAAAAAATCCCGAAGAACTATTAGTCGTAGTTCCTCGGGACTAAAGCCTCGGTTGGCTTTTTTCTTTACAGTGGTTTTATTGTAACACTCTGGTTAAGAAAGTCAACAACAGGCTCTAAATTTTTATGGTTCTCCCGTAAACATAAACCTTTACAGGAGGCGTGTATGCGCATTGTTGACTATCTTTCTAATCAGGGTCTGGCTCTAAAACAAGAGGGAACAAATTATAGCATTGACCCCTGCCCCTTTTGTGGTCATCGAGGGTGCTTCAAAGTTAATGCTGTAGAAGATTATTTTAATTGTTTCAGCTGTGGCGTCGCTGGAAACGCCATTAAGTACGAAGAACTTGTCTCTGGTACAACGTACAGAGAGGCTGTAAAGACAGTAAAAGGAGAATCTCCTCCGTTTTACTACCCCAGCAAAGACTTAGCTGAGCATCATTACCTGTTGCAAAACCCTGAACCGTTGTTATGGCTTACTGAGGGACGAAGGTTTAATCTTGCCACTCTAAAGCGCTTTAAAATAGGCTGTTTTAAGACGAAGGACGGTAAGACTATCTATACGTTCCCATATTACCGTAATGGGCTTCTTATCAACACCAAGTACAGAACAGCAGACAAGACCCTAATGTACTTTAAAAAGGGCCGTGAAACGATTCTATACAACATAGACGCGATAAAGGACAAGGATGCCGTTCTTATCGTTGAGGGGGAACCTGACTGTTTAGCGGCAAGTACGTACGACCTTAATATCCCCACCATTGCAATAGGCACAGGTGCTAAGAGCTTCAAAGAGCCGTGGCTAAAGGACTTGGAACATGTAAAGACCGTCTATGCCTGTCTCGATATGGATGAGGTCGGAAGAGCCGGTACAATGAAGCTTGCACAAAAACTTGGGAAACACAGAACCCTCATCGTGGAGCTACCAAAGAAAGACCTAAACGATTGTCTCATGGCTGATATCCCCAAAGACGATATCCTTGCCTGCATACAAAGAGCGAAATCTCCTTATCAGTTAGAAATAATAGAGGCCATAATGTCTATTCCTAAAGATGAACCATTGGTAGGGTCTAAAATCAACGACCTTGTTCTCCCCCTCATAGCTAAACTCCCAAAAGCAGAGATAGAGGACTATATAAGAATTATGCGTGAGCGCTGGCTTGAGGTTGGATTTAAACAATCAAGAGACTGGAGGAATGTAATAGACGCTATACAATATGAATCTTACGAAGATGAAACTAATAATGATAGCAAAGAAGTATCGTTACCTATTGTGGACGAAGCTCTGAATAACGAGGCTATGGAGTTTTTAAAGAACCCTGACTTGTTAAAAAAGCTGGAGACCCATTTAACTACTCTCGGCATTATTGGTGAGGAAGAAAATAAGGTTGCCCTATGGCTCTTTATGCTGACAAGGAAGCTCGAAAAACAAATCCACGCCGTAGTATTCGGGCAAAGCTCTTCCGGTAAATCTGAGCTGGTTAAAAAAGTGTTGTGTACCGTCCCCGAAGAAGAAGTTCTAGAGTATTCCTCATTAAGTAGTAGAGCCCTTGATTATAGACCCGAAAATGACCTTATAGGAAAGGTTATTTCCATTAGTGAATATGATGGAGTTGTTGATATTGAATATGCTGTAAGAACCTGCCAAAGCGAAAATAAGCTCATCAGGAGCTATACCATCAGGGACGAAGAAACTGGAGAACTAAAAAACGCCGTTAGTACAGTCGAATGCAAATCGGTGTTCATTATAACAACGACCAAGAGCTCTATTCATAACGAGAACAGCACCCGTGTCTTTAGTCTCTATGTAAATGAAAGTGTCGGGCAAACACAAAAGGTCTGTGATTTTATTCGTCACACTCAAAGCCGTGAATGGAAGTTTGCTGAAAAAGATAGACGACGTTTAATGGACGTTATTAAAACAGCCCAACGACTTTTAAACCCTATTGAAATAATAATCCCCTATGCTGGACTTCTAGAGTTTCCAGAAAACACGACAAGGAACAGACGAGACTTGTCTAGATTTTTATCATTTATACAAGTAATCGCTTTTCTAAGACAGAATCAAAAGGAAACAAAAACTGATGAACTAGGAACGTATCTAGAGGCTGATATTAAGGACTATGAGCTTGCATACAACTATCTGTTACCTATATTAAGAAACACTCTTGATGAAATATCGCCTAGAGCATTTATCGTGCTTGAAATATGTTGTTTCATTCAGGACGATATAAAGACTGAAAGCCTCGAGTTAGAAGAAACAGGTTTTACAATTAAGGACATACAACAAAAATCAACCATGCTCGGCGTAGACCTTAGAAATAGCACCAACTTAAGAAATGAACTTTATGAGCTCTGCGAGAATGAATATTTGGAGCTTGTCTCTGGTAAATGGGGGCTCCGAGGCTCAAGACAGGTCTTCAAAGTTATTTGTAATTACGACATCAATCATACCGAACAGACGGTTGTTAACATTAGAAACAAGAATATCGGGATACTTACGCCAGAGGAGTTAAAACTTCAAGTTAACTCAAAAGCACCATGTGTAATATGAACACATTAATTAAAAAACAGACACACAACGCTTGTTTATAAAGCCTTTTAGCCTGTTATAGTATTTGCATTTATACAAACAAATACGTAAAATATAGGAGACATCAAATGATAAAACCTTATTATGAAAAGCCCCGATTCACTCTTTACCATGCAAACTCTTTGGAGTTTTTAAAAGAATTTCCAGATGAAACGATAGACATGATATTTGCAGACCCTCCATACTTCTTATCTAGCGGAAGCTTTACTTGTCAGAATGGGAAAATGGTAAGTGTAAAAAAAGGTGATTGGGATTTAAGCAATGGAACACAAAAGAATTTCGATTTTCATATAGAATGGATAAGCGCTTGCAAAAAAGTACTAAAATTAAACGGTACAATCTGGGTTAGTGGGACTTACCATTCCATATATCAATGTGGTTTTGCATTACAAGCGAATCAGTTTCATATTTTAAATGACATAGCGTGGTTTAAACCAAATGCTGCCCCTAATTTAAGTTGTCGCTTTTTTACTGCTAGCCACGAAACTTTAATTTGGGCAAGAAAGGAAAAACAAGGCAAACATATCTTTAATTATAAGTCGATGAAAGATGGAACATGGAAGAATGACCAAATAAAAAAGGATGGACAACAAATGCGTTCCGTTTGGTCTATAAACACGCCTAAACCAGCAGAGAAAGTGTTTGGGAAACATCCAACGCAAAAGCCATTTGATTTACTTAAAAGGATTATTCTTGCTAGCACCAACGAGGGTGATACTGTCTTAGACCCTTTTACAGGAAGTTCTACAACGGGAATGGCGTCTTATTTATATGGCAGAAAGTTTATAGGCATCGACAGCGAGACCAAATACTTGGATTTATCAATTAAAAGATTTGAGGAATTAGACAAGCGCGCAAAAGACAAGCTTGAGTTATTTGATAACAAACCAGCCTTACAGGCTCAATAACTCAGCTACTTACTGTATAATAACTCTTATCATCAAGCGAATACATCTTTATTCTGCTTTGATACTTTGCATTAATTTTCTTTTTCTTAATATAAAATGACGGGGCAATAATCAGAGGTAAAATTCTTGCGAATTCATTTGCATCAGTTATTCTTTCCAGCCAATCCATATATCCCGTCATTTGATTATAGGCATGAAAATTAGCCCTTCCTATCTTTAGTTCTATTATCACATTTGGGATAGTACCCTGCTTAATAGGATTCTGAACACTGTATAAACAGATGTCAGCTCTATCCATGTTGTATGGTTTAAACGGAGAAATAGGAACCTGTCGACAAAGAATATAATCATCGTTTCCTATTAAGTGCTGTACCGATTGCAAATCAGCTAACAAACAAAATTCGAGGTGCGCTTCACTTATATATGTCTCTCCTTTTATCAGGCTTTCACTAAATAATGATTGTGTGATTCCTAAAGTAATGTTCTCAGAACTAGATAATCCAAAAGTTTTAGAACTCCTTTGTAGAAGTGTTATTGCGATATCTGTCTCCCCTGGTGTTAATGTGCAGAAGCTCATTCCTTGTATGGTGTTTGATGGCAACGGGTACGAAAATTGCCCAAGTTCAAAATAAAGCTCGTCAGAGGATATCATCTTGCCAGACAAATTTTCATCTTTCGTAAATTGCAAAATAAAAGGCTGTGCTTTTGTCTTTTCATTAACTATAAAAGTACCAAGAGTGCCAGCAGGCACATATCGGTTGCTCTCATCCCAAAAAAGCGGTGCATTAGCCTTTCTACCAAGAGGACTTGTCAAACCATTAAGGTAAAATGACGCAACCTTCTTGTTCCCTTTTACTTTTCCGCCATATACAATTTTTCTGTCCAAAAAGAAAAAGACATGAGTTCCTTCTCGCGCGCAAGCATAATCTGCTAATGCTTTATAATGCACGCCCTGACCAGAAGCTTGTGCTTGCAAGACAGGCGACATCAGAAAACCATAAACACTCTCTTTTAAATATAACGAAAGAGTTTTCTCGTCGTATAGAGTAATGAATAATCCACCATTCATTTAATCATAACCCTTTTGTAACGACTTCTTCGAGAAGCCCCTTCTCAATCATATTAATATTCATAATAAAGTCTGTAGCGTTAAACGTTTCGAGAAGAGGCAACTTTGCTGTATGCCAACCGAGACCATCAGTTATCCAAATGAAACCGACATTATTTGTCTGCTTTACTAGTTCGAATAGTCCTTTGAATTCTCCTGCAACCGCTTTCAATTTAGAGCCGCCACCACCGTAAAAATTTACTTCTAAGAGATAAATCATACTCCCTGTGCTAATGACAAAATCAAAGGCTCTGTTAGCCTTATCTGTAGGAATATCTTTCCCAAAAGTTGATTTTATTTCAGATACAGTTGCTTGAGCGAGATAATGATAATTGTGCTTCTTGCATATTGCTTTAACATGAACCTCTATTAAATCTTCCATTGCCGTTCCACTACGATTTTTTCTTGCATTAGTATCAAGTCCTACTTCTACACCTATGCAATAATCAGAAAGATTTTTAATTCTTTTATCAGAAATTATTTTAAGCAAACCAGATTTACTAGCAAAAGAAACAATTTTATCTATTTCGTCATCGGTATAAGTTGGTTTTGCGTTAAAAGAATATTCTAGGTCTCCACCTATATTAGCAATTTTAAGAGTGTTTTCTCTGCAAGCAAGAAGTATCGGAATAACGGGAACAATTTCTGGATTAGACCTAATTAATGTTTTTAATTCTTGCTCAATATTAGCCTTTCCAATAAGGCTGTTCATTATATTTAATGGAACTTCTATTTTTGACACATTTCCAAGAATTTTGTTCCAAGCAACAAAAAAATCATATGTGCGGATAGTATCCTTGAGACTGCTTGTTAGATATTCAAAAACAGATTCCTCTGTGGATAATCCAATATTTTTATAAGCATCTATTGTTTTCATGCAAGAAGAGTCTCTCTTTCTTTTGTATTACAAATGTTAGAAATAAGGAGTTCACTTATTGAACCCCTGTTACTACCGTTGCTGTTAATCATACGTCGTGCGGAGATTCTCTCAATATTGTATTCACTATAAATATTATCAAAAAACAGGTCGTTTTTATCAGTGTTTTTTGGGTCAGAATTACTAACTAAAACTTTTGCTCCCAGAGTACATATTCTATTTACAAACTTCCCAAGTCTAATTTGTTCATCGTCGTTAAATTGGTTCTCATTGTACGAATTAAAGCTAGCTGTTTGCGTAAGAGGCCTATAAGGAGGGTCGATATAAACAAAAGTTTTATCATTTATAAAAGAAAGACACTCTGCATAATCGCCACATTTCATGGATACTTTTTTTAATGATACACTTACTGATTTTAGATTATCAGCATCACAAATAAGAGGGTTTTTAGAATCACCCATAGGGACGTTAAATAATCCTTTTGAGTTCACTCTAAAAAGACCGTTAAAACATGTTTTATTAAGAAAAATAAATAAAGCCGCTTTTTCAATATTTTTGGATTTATTCCCACTAGTTTTTAGATTATTAAAAAGTTCACGTTTGGAATAATAATATTCTTTTCTTTGATTCGCCTCTTTGGATATATATTCTTGTTGTATAAGATATAATTGTCTAATTAAAGCGTCATTGTCGTCTCTGACAGTTTCATATGCATTTATCAGTTCAACATTTATGTCGTTTATTAGAATTTCTTTTAAACTAAAAGTGGCTAGAACATCAAACAGAACAGCTCCTCCACCGACAAAAGGCTCACAATACCGATTAATCTCTGTACCAAGACCAGTTGGATACTTCGCTGTAATGCTGTCCAGCAATTGTTTTTTACCACCGGCCCATTTTAGAAAAGGTTTCGTAGTTAGTTTTTCAAAACTATTATCCATTCTATTTTTTTATCCCTTTATAAAAACCACATGTCACTTCAATAGTGCAAATACCATTGTATACTACTTTTGTAAGTTTATGACTGTTTCCAAAACCACAGAAAGTTTAAATCAAACATATGCCTCATCGACGGCTCAACAGTTTAAAAAACAATGATTTTAAACTTATTCTTAATAATATTAATGAGTTAACCAAAGTATTAAAACTTCACCCATGTAATATTAAGTCCTGCTCACCTCCGTGACTATCACCCTCAAGCTTTATTTGGCAACCCATAGATACTCACCCTAACATATTAAAATCATTAGGTAAAAGTTTATATTAAACTCCCTTTATTCTTTCAAAACCTTCCAATTTCTTGTGTAACCTATTGATATTATTAATTATTTTCATTAATATTTTGCTTGATTTATGGTAATATTACTATATAATTATATTATGGTTTTAATAACAATTCTAGATAGTTATTAAACTTCAAACCAAAAGGAGGACTAGTTTTATGAACCAGAAGATTGAAAAGAAAACCCGCATTGTGGTCTACGTACATCCAGATTTTGCAAAAGCTTACGGACTGGAAGAAGGAAAAGGGTTTCAACAAGAAGTAGAAGAGATTGTAAAAGAAGACGCTAGCTCTGTTACGTTCTCTTATTTTTACAGAGGGTGGCTTTATACAGACAGTATAAATAAGGCCCACTGCATCATCAGCCGTAGCGAAGAAAGCCTCGAAAATGCAGAAAGGCGCATGCAAAAAACAGGCATTCCAATGCCAACAGCAGGCACCAAATCCTCGACGCTATCAAAAAAGGAGTAACAAGTCATGCATGAACTCCACTTACAAGAGTGTTTTAAAATCTTAAGCCAGTTAGAAGGTATGGGACGGAGCCGTAAGCAAAGAACTGCACTATTAACGTCGGCAAAGAATAATATTATTCTAAAAAAGATGTTTCAACTTTGTTATGACTGGTTGCTGTCATGGGATTTTTATTACCATGAGCCAAAAATTAAAACTATCGGTAGCGGAAACCTCAACGAGAACTGGGTACATTTTCTAACCCTCATAGAACATCTTCGCAACGAGAACCTAGGGTTTGTTAAACACACAGAACTTGCAGTGGAGTTCATGAATAAATGCTCGGAAACAGAACAAAAGTGGTACCAAAGGATTATTAATAGAGATTTGTCAGTTGGTGTTAGCTGGGGAATTTTAAACAGTATGTGGGAAAAATTAATTCCTTATTGGGGGCTTACCACAGCTAGCACCATCGAAGGTATAGAGACAATTGAATTTCCTGTCTATGCAGAACCTATCGTTAAGGGAATAAGAGCCGGGATAATAGTTAGAGACAACAGCATCGTCATATACACAGATAATTTTAGGAAATATCCTGCACTTAAATTTATCGGGCAGGAATTAAAAGTTAAACGAGGCATTGTTGACGGTGTTATTAGTTCCCGTTTTCTTTACTTTCTTAACTACAAAACAAAATCCATTACAAAAGAAATAATGGAAGAACTCTGTAATAACATAACTTTTGTAGCAACTGACTTTTTCACCTTTGATGCTTTTTATGGAGCTACTGATTACGAGGACAAAACACCATTTAGAGACAGATTAGATAAACTACAACAAATCATTCCTTCCAAGAGTTCATGTATCAGGCTGAATCCAACAACTATTGCAACTAGCAAAAAGGAATTAACTACACTTTATAAGGAATCAAAACACGGTTTGATTTTAAAGACACCGTCGTCAACTTACATCAACGACTTTAATGATAAATGGTTTATCTGGAGAAAACAATAATCAAGGGGGCAAAAACACATGAAGAATTTAAATAAAGTAGTCCTAATGGGGCATCTTAATAATGACCCAGAATCAGGGGCAACATCAACGGGAAAGAAAATAGCGATATTTTATATCGCCACCAATGAGTTTAGCAAGAACGAAGCTGGAGAGAAAATAAAGCGCACTGACCAACATAAAATAATAACATACGGAAAAACTGCCGATGTCTGTGAAAAACTGTTACAAAAAGGTGCTTTTGTTCTCGTTGAGGGCAAAATTAGGAACATGGCTAATAAGGACAGTTTAAAACCAAGTTATGAAATCTTAGCAACAGATGTGTCCTTTATTTCAAACTACAAAACTGAAGAACACAAGGAGGCTAAAGATGGAAACAATAAGTAAGGACACGATACGACGCAAGAATGACAGCTTCAGAAAGACTTTTGTAGGTGGCAAAGTTCTAATGACTCAGGGTGTTCAATACTCTCCTCATGTAGAAGAACTTTTAAGAACAGTTAAAGAATTTGACACTTTTAACGAAGATAACGACCCTCATCAAGAACATGATTTTGGAAAGGTTGTCGTTCAAGGAACAGCTTACTTCTTTAAAATAGACTATTACGATGACAACTATGAATATTTTAAAGAGGACGGCAACAGGGTAATGACCATCATGCGCACCGACGAATACTAACTAGGGAGGCTAATGTAATGAGGAAAATAGATACTAAGAAAATTATGTGGGTATTAGACCTATTAACCAATGATGAATCTTCCCCAGATGAAGAACTTGCCAAACACTTAGCCAAGGAAGGTCCGATGGGCATACGCTTTGCCAAAGAGTTGGTTAAGCATAGAACTTTTGGAGATTTAAGAAAAGACAAGGCTATGCAAAATTTCGTTTATGAAAATATAGACAAGTTAGAGTGCCAAAAATGATACGTTATAAAAACCATTACTATTTTTAATATATTTTATCCATAGTAAAAAGGGAGGCTGAAAAATGACTTTTCAAATTCAAAAAATAGAGAATCAAATTTTTAAACCAAGCATTAACGGCAACATTAAAAAGCTTGTAGAACTTTTTGTAAAAGACTATCTCAGCCCTTGTACTAAAAGTGCTTATGCAAAAGATATACAACGATTCTTTCAATTTTGTCTCAACAAGGGGCATATATTTAATCACCCTAGGGACATTCAATCTATACACTTACGAGAATATCGAGACTGGTTGCTCTCTGAAGGCTATCAAAACAGTACTGTCATTCGTCACATGGCTTCTCTGAGACAGCTTATGAATTATTGTGTCATTGAGGGCGTTGTTGACAGAAATCCACTCCTGAATGTGCAATATCCAAAGCATAAGAACATCTCTACAACGAATGCCTTTACTGATGAGGAAGTTAAACAAATGCTTCTGCTCCCTCATAGAGAGTCCTACTCGGGATTACTACACTACACAGTATTATTGACGCTGTTTTATCTTGGACTTAGAAAATCTGAGCTTGTTAACCTGCGAACTAGTGACTTTATTGAAGAAAGAAATCATTTTGCCGTTCGTATTTGTGGGAAAGGAAACAAAATACGCACCATAGCCATTCAACCTTTTATAAGAACAGCGTTAGATAATTATCTAAAAGCAAGCAATAGGGATTTTATAAAAGATGATTTTATGTTCAAGCCTGTTCGAAATAATTTTAGTAAAGACACAGATAAGCCCCTACACCCAGAAACGATAAATTGGATTGTATGGAAATATGCACGAAAAGCTGGAGTAATTAAAAATATATCGCCTCATTCTTGTCGCGCCACCGTTGTAAGTAATTTGCTAGACAAAAAAATTCCGATAGTTAACGTTGCTGTGATGATGGGGCATTCAAGCCCAACTACAACTATGCTTTATAGTAAGCGACATGATGATTTAGACCAAAGCGCTGCTTACAACGTAAATTATTAAGATTCCAATTTTAGATTTTAGTTTCTACCGAGGAAAATCATGGTGGGGTATATAAAGGTATTAATGCATCAGAACAATTTTATCAGACACATGTCTAGCGGAGTAACGCTTGTTTTAGCGTCTTAACGCTTAAAATTAGCGCATCACCGCAATCGAAATTAAAAAATAAGCGTGATAGAGGTTGATAATCATGGCAGATAATTTTGGGAACAATATTAAAAAGCTCTTGAAAAAGAAAAACCTCTCTGTCAGTAGGTTCGCCAAAGACATTAATACAGCACAAAAGACAGTCGACGATTGGATTAAGCATCCAGACAGAATCCCCAGAGATACAAAAACACTGAAACGAATATCTGAATACTTTGATTGTTCGGTTCACTGGTTACTGTTCGGAGAAGATGACCCGACAAATTTTATTTCAAATATTCTAGAAAAAACAGAGATTCATACGGGGCTGTACGAGATTTCTATTAAAAAAGTTAAAACGAAATAGGAAGGTAAAAGGATGAATAATGTATACAGGCTAACTTTGTTATTAATCTTACTAATTGCTGTATCTGACTGTGACTCACAAGAAAAGCGTTTCGCAAACAAACAAGTCTACGTAAAACGTGCTAAATATACCTGCCTTGAAACAGGGACTACTCTTAATGAAAGAGTCGCGCAACATAGAAAAAACCTTCTCGCACAAGGACTTGGATATAGAGCTAAATTCCGAATTTTGGATACCAAAGAAGGGGTCTATGTCATTCAAAGTCTATTTTCTAGCAAGGAATTAACAAGGCAAACTGGGTCTTATTATAAAGCAGGGGAATATGCCTGTGTAATGGAGGAAGGTGGATATTCCATGCGAGAATGTAAAGTATGGTTTAATCCTAAATATTGGGACAAAGGCAATACAGCATACAAAGCATTATTTGGAATAGATTATTGTACTTTGATTAAAGAAGAAGAAATAAAAAAATTCAAATAAATAAAGAAGCAAGTTTTGAATATTAATTAGTGGAGGGTGTTGAATGAAAAAAACTATCAAGGATTTTGTGGTGAATCTTTTAGCCTTACGAGCTAGATATATAAAGTGGTACACTCGCTTTCTTTCCATGCCAGAAAAGACTGACAAGAAAAAACCAACAGAGGACACAAAGAAAGCGTCTCTCGATAAAGAACAACCTGAAAGCACTGCAAAAGGCAAAAACCAGAAAATTGGTTGTCTAGCTGTCATAATAATAATAGGCGTCATCGCTGCTGCAATATACTACTCTAACCCAGACATAGGTGCTCATGTAGTGGCAAGACAATCCATAATAGAACACTATCCAATGGACTCTAAAGTCTACGTAGAAAACACATGTAATTGGCGATGGACAAAAGACACAGTTGAAAAAGGTAAAAAAGCAAGCACTGATGGAATTTCACTTTTTTTCTTTCTTGCAATGGACAAACAGCTTAAAGAATCTTCTAAAGATGTTTTCACTCTAATAGAAAAAGTACAGGTAGAAGACTCTTTTGGCAAGCCTGCTGAAGAACTGTATGTCTGTGCAGGAGTTCAAGATGGGAAAACAATTTTCTTGTGGCCTTGTAGCGAAAGGTCATATCAAAATTGCAGTCTTGCTTTCTATTGCTGTCTTGAAGGATTTAGAACAGACATTGGTCGTTAGCTTGCTTTAGATTAAAATTAAAAGGTCTAAACAGAAAAAACAGGAGGTCATTTTTATGAAAAATTTTACTTTTATCCTATTTTTAATGCTAGTCCTGTCTGCTATCGGTTGTAGTTCAGGTGACCCAGAGGCATGGAAATACTACCTACCCAAACTAGAAAATGGACAAACTGTTTCTCTCACATTTGTAACTTATCCGTCAAACAACGACAAGGTTCCGTTGATAGACAAATACACTAGAATTGATGCAAGTACTTTTCAACTACAAAAAGATATTGGAGAACTTTATAGTGAGTTTAAAATTAAGAATAACAAAGTAGTTCTCACAAAGCTAAAGAGCATCATTCTTAGAGAATCAGAACCTAACGAAATAGTTTGGCCTTCTAAAATTATTGAAGGCAAGCTGCTAAATATAGATAACGAACAAAAATATAAAGTTATTAAAAAGGATATCCCTGTAACAACCCCATTCGGACAGCTTGAAAATTGCATACAGATAGAAGCAATAGAAACAGGCATACCAACAATGTCCAACGTATATAGCTGGTACTGTAAAAACTATGGGCTAGTTAAATTAACTGCAATGAAGGAAGGGAAAGAGGGTGGGTTTGTATTACAATCAATAAAGTAATTCTAACCAGAACATCCTAACGGTATCAACCTTTAATTGCTACAGGAGTCCTGGTGCTAGAACATAATCCAAAATTAAGAGAGTTTTTTATCTCGATAGACATGGATATCTTTTGGCACTGGCCAATGTTCGTATTACAAAGAATATTCGGTATGGAAGAAATCCCAGCGAGCAGAATTGTTAAAAGGTATAGGAAATATTGGCATACTCCTGTTAGGTGGCTAGCCTATAAAACTTGGCGTAAAGAAAGACCTTGCAAGAGACAGCTCCGATATATTGGGTGTTCTTGGTGTCCAGAAGAAAATAAAGAGAATCCATTTTTTAAGATAGACCAAGTTTATGCATCTAAGACCTTTAACGGTGCCACATACACTATAGATGGTGCTGATGGATATACAGGATGTGCTTACTTTGAGAGACTGACCTAACAGGGAGGATGTACTAATGGGAAAAGAAATTACTTACTGCCTCTATAATACTCAGATACATGACCCACATAAAGATTACGGAACATGCCATAACAAGAACAGCCTTAACTATGGAAAACCCGTTTTCAGGCACGAATGCGAAATTGTACTCCCCTGCCATGGCAAGAAAAGACAGGATAACGCGGTGTATATAGATTCCATCCTAAAGCCTGATGAGCTTACAAAAATTGTAGCAGACGGCATGTTGAATATTCTTAAATTCCCAAAAGACAAAAGAGTTCGTGAATGAAAGCGTGGGATAGCTCTCCGTCTAAAAATGTTACTTCTCAGAGTGTCCAAAGAAAGAGATGAAAGAAGAGGTAAAGAAATTGTTACCTCGGTGTATCACCATGCAAACAGCTTCTTTAATACATTGAATAAAGATGGTTCTTTGAGTGCCTATTCAATGGAAGAGTATCAAATAGGCAAAGCTACCCATTGGAAACTAATCTTAGACGGGAAGGAAATAGCTAATACTGAAAAATAAGCCGGAGGAACACACATGAATACGCAAAAGGAAATAGATGAACTTCTCGATAAAATGAATAACAAGAAGAATTTTTTATCTTTAGACGAGGTTTATCTAGAAGCATACCGTGAGAGTAGCGAAGTAAAATATCTCGGAAAATCTGTCATAACTGACATTAATCAAATCCCGTCACTTATAAAAACTGCTCTTGCTGATGCAGGTATAAAAACAAGTTCAAGCCTAAACCACTCTCTATTATATTTGGAAGTACCTAAAGCCACACCATTCGAGGAAATAATAGAGTTTAACATTACGGCAAAAGACTATTTGTCATGTCCATTTAACTACGCCGTAGGAAGCTCCAATTCCAGCAATACAACACTCTCTATTGTCGCACGAGCAAAAACCACTCTTAAGATTGTGAAATAAAGTCGGCGCGGGGTACCAAATGAACGGAACAACAAATGTAAAGAAAAAGAAAACAGTGAAAAAGAAGCGCGGAGAAGAACACGCTTTAGGCGGAGTTTGGATGGGTAATTTTCAAGACCCTGCTGGCCTTGTATTTCAGAGTATTTTGTTTTTAATATTTTTTATTCCTTCCATAATTGTCACAGGACCATTCCTTAACCAAGAACATTTTGTTAGGTTGCCATACGTGATAGCGGTTACTTGCACGCTGTTAATAAATTTATCGGTCAAATTGAAAAGTAATCCAGAAAATTTATCATGGCTTAAAACACTTGCACCACTCTGGTGGCCTCCTCTATTCTTGCCTATCCTCTTTATTGTAGTTATTTGTTTGCTAACCGGCGCACAAGCATTACTGGCTGCTATCGCAAAACTGTTTGACTAGCAAATATCCTTAAAAATTACCTATCCCATGGAAAAGTACAGAAAGTGGTAAAAATCGAGTTTTTCTAAGCCTTTTTTATTGGTGTTTTGTTACGTCTTAAGTCTTTAAACATCAGCGACGGTGAAATGGGATAAGCCAAAAACAAGACCACGCCATTGCTTTAACTATTATAATAAATAATCTGCCTTTATATTTTAGTTTCTACAAGGACTGCCAGCCTCTACATATATAAAATATTGCACGCATAAGAGGCTGGCAAATAACTGATATTCAAATTGGACTATCATTTTTTGGCTAAAATCCAAACCCAATTCAAAACATATACACCCTTATTTTTCTTCTTTAACAACGTGCCTGGAGCATCTCTGTAGATGCTGAGGGTTTTCTGAGCAAGCCTACTAGGTGATTTCCCCTTGTAGCCAGTATGTATAGAACATGTTCCACTAAGAAGCGCCTCACACGCCTCTTCCCAAAGATGGTTGTAATGTGTTTTAATAAGCTGCTTAGCTATCTCTAATTTATTAGCATCACAATAATTTGATGGCTTACTTAAAGCAGGATAAACACCATCGAAAGCAACATGTCCAAGCGTGGTTATGATACCCATCAATTCTTGTTTGGTTCTGAAAACAGTAGAACCGGCATGAAGCTTGATTTGGTCTTTGTAGAAGGTTAACTCAACTCTGTTCACGCTAGCTGTACGATAAGTCCCCTTCAAATAGATTTTAAGTTTTGAACCATCTAACAAGTAACCCACGAGCTTATCCTTTCCTTTATCACTCTTTTCGTATTCAACGCTGTTCATAAGAAGAGAACATTCTCCTTCGTCAGAAATATAGTGGCCACAAGAGACCTCATCTACTATATTGTTAAGACTTGCTTTTACATGTTCGTTTCTATTCAAATGCTCATTGGGTGGTGTAATAATATCTAAATTAACCTCTATAGACCGAATAGATGTCTCTACTATTTCTGCATCAATATTGAAATTCTCTTTTAACTCAGCTCTTAATAACTCCTTCGTGTTCTCTATTTGCCCATATAGTTGATTACAGGCAGTAGTCCTGAGCATAGCAATAGAAACAGAATGCTCTTTAGCCTTTAATCTAAGGTCTGGTGGTATCACGTTAGTATGAAATTCATCTGTAGACTCTATTCTAGAGACATCAAACAAATCCATAAGGTGTCGACGTAAAAAGCTGTTACAGTTAAAACTAAGAATCTTGCTAACTAGAATATTTCTCCCTAGCTTAGTGAAATAAAGCGTCGTGTTATTCGTAGTTATTCGTTTACCCTTGTCTGACAACCTAAACTTATGCTTGCCCAATTTATCTATATTGCTTTGAGCATCTATAGTCGCATAAACATTTATTACGACGTTATCCATTAAAAAATCATGCTTCTCTTTCTGTGTTAAAAAACTCTGGAACTTCATGAGAACTCCTATTTATAGAACTTTGATTGAATACTATTTAGTCAAGAAACTGTTTGCTTATAAAGCCACCGTAAAAGCATTAGAAAAGGCGTTGCTGATAAGACCTTTAATATTTAAAATTAATATAACTTTACTATAACAAAGTATCTCATCAGCGAGCACCATATGCCTTAGCTAAATATTTTTTCCATAGTCCAAATCCTCCGCTCAGCTTCTTTGTTCACGTCACACCTATTCTCAAATACAAAATCATGCATGCCCGCTGCAAAAATTAAGTCTGGGAATTCTACTTTTTGTGTAATCGTAGCCAAAGACCTTCCCTCAGCTCTCAGCGCAGTCGACCTGAATGACGCCAAAGTATAATAATCAGATTTAAGACTACTCTTTTGAATAGCTATGTTGTATTCGACATCACTAACTATCGCAAATTTTGAGAAGAAACCTTGCTCCGTTAATTTCCCGAAAACATTATAAGAGACATTCATTACCAATGGACTTGCATCTTCATTTCCGTTAAACGCCGGTCTAAGCCATTCTAAATCTGACATTAGTATTCTTTTCTTGTTATCCATGTGTTCTCTCCTTAAATAATAAGACATTGAGGCTAATTACGTCTTTATGAACTAATTCTTGCCGGTGGACTTAAACACTTTGGACAAAGCTTGCTTCCCAAACATACTGTCTCCATTCCTTCCCTCCTTTTAAGTTTTGTCACAACTAAGGATATCGTCGAGAGACTCCTAAGAAGTGACTTCTTAAATGATACTTTTGATTATATTTTGGGAAAGAAAGAAACGCTTTTGTTTAATACTTTGTTTACTACATTTACTACAAAAATACCGGGTGGTTAAACGTTACAACACAGTGACGTCAATGTTATTAATTTATTTCTTCTTTATCTTTCTTCTCTTCATAACAAACATAGCTAATATATCTGTCCTTTCTTATCTCTTTTAATTGCTTTACCGTAATTGGATTTCTAAACTCGGCAAACTGCATGCCTTTTTTTTCTGACGAATTAAAAAATATTTTATTAAGGTCTTTGTCTCTGATTAGTTCTTGGAGGTCTATTTTAATTCTCTTCGTCGTCGCCCCAAATATTTTACTTAATTCATCGCCCTGTATTTTTCTGTTTGGATTTTTATATAGATGACAAAAGGTCTTTTTAGGATTGGACTCATTTTGGAATGTCTTTAAAACAAAAACATCGTTCAGAATAATTCGACCGTTAATTTCATCGTATGTAATTCTTAAAACGGGTTTTTCTTCATCTCCCTTTATTCCCATTTTATCTGCATCAACATACACATCGTTGCTTGAAATGATAGTACCTGGAAATTTTTTATAATATTCTCCTTTTACTTTTTTTAACTGTTTTACGTCTATATTTACAAGGGCTAGTCGATAGTGCAGCCCCCTCATGTACGTAAATGGTGTGTATATCTCTACTGCACCTTCATCCTCTAGAATATCTAGTATGGCTTGAGCATCTGGAAACAGTTGGTCATCCCGTACCTCAATATGTGTTATCTTGTCATGGGCAGACCCCACTAGCTTTATTTTATCTTCCAAATAAAAGATTAATGTTTTTACCCTGTCTTCTACCAAGTCTACCGTAAAAGTAGCCATACTTATATCCTCCTCCCTTATTTCTTAACACAGTGTCTATCGAAGAGTAAAGCTATTCTGACATTTAGATTGTAGTAAATGTAGTAAACAGGGTAGGAAATACTGTTGGTTATTAACCGCTTATCTTAAAATGTGACTTGTTTTATGGAGGTCGCTTGTAAGATGAGTTCAAAACTGGTAAGTAACAATGAAGATACGTTGTTCATTGAAAACCAAATAGCAGGTGGAGCAAATAAAGAGCCTCTTCTTACCAAAGAGAACTTGGCTGACTACCTCCAATTGAGCACGCGCACCATCGACACGTGGGTTTGTCGGAATAAGGTTCCTTATATTAAGGTAGGGAGAGTTGTAAGGTTCGATAAAAAAGTAATTGATAGGTGGCTGAAGGAGAAATCCAATGGCAATTGAAACCTATCACATTAAAAACGGTAAAGTTCGTTACCGAGTTGTAATCTATAACAAGAAAAGCAAAACAGCGTCAGTAACTTTCTCTAAGAAAGCAGATGCTGAAGCATGGCAAAACGAACAACTAACAAGGCAAGAAAGGGAGCGCTTTTTCCCTTATCGACCTAAAGACGTAACTTTTGATGAGCTTTTTAACGACTGGTTAAACATTCATGCCATACCAAATAAAGCACCTAACTCCGTCGTAAAAGACAAACAATGTTACAAAAATTACGCCGAGAAGCTATTAGGAAAGTTAAAAATTGATACCATCCAGCCAGAGCACATCGATAAACTAAAGAACGATTTAACAAAAAAGACAAAGTTAAAGAATGTTAGTATTAACAAAATACTACAAATACTCAGAGCAGTATTTAACTTCGCTGTAAATAGGCGTTATCTAATTTATAGCCCAATGTCTTCAATAAAAATGCTTCCAGTACATGACCAACCTTTTAGCTACTGGTCATATGAAGAAGCCTCTGCGTTTTTAAGTTATACAAACGTCAAATACGTAGGCGATAAAAGATGGATATACGTCTTTTACAAACTGGCTTTGGAAACAGGTCTAAGGCTAGGGGAAATTATTGGCTTAAAATGGACGAGTATCCTATTCACCCAGAACTTAATCCAAGTATGTGCAACCTTTGATAGGGCTTTAAATGAGATAAAGCCCACAACAAAAAGCAAAAGAATACGCTTTGTCGGAATAAGTGAATCATTAAAGTTTGAACTACTACAATTAAAAGCCAAAAGTAAAACAGAGACCGTATTCTCCAGCAAAGTAGGCCTTCATGTATGCCCTGACAACTTTAGACATCGCATCTTCACTAAGGATGTAGAAGAAATAGGAGTAAGGCTAATCAGGATACATGACATGAGGCACACCTTTGCATCTCACTACATTATGAACGGTGGCAGCATACACGACCTACAAATGATACTTGGGCATTCAGATATAAAAGTCACAATGCGCTATGCCCACTTATCCCCTAGTTACATTGCAGATAAAGCTAGTATAGTTAAGTTCGATTCGTCGCTGAGTGCACCTAAGAACATCATCTCAATTACACCAAATACCGACGTAGCAAAAACAGTTGGCACCCATGTGGCACCCATGGACATAAAAAAAGCCTCAGAGATTTAATCTCCGAGGCTTCCTAAACTATGATTTTCACTCTAATTTTTTTTGGTAGCGGGGACAGGATTTGAACCTGTGACCTTCGGGTTATGAGCCCGACGAGCTACCGGACTGCTCCACCCCGCGACCCTTAATCATCAAGTCTTTTATAAACCTATCAACCCCCTGTCAACAC
>Ga0247841_10000965_pt1 | contig 70101 bp, 56 predicted proteins | sample LaCruzMarch2015__2_FD_192410 | JGI IMG/M metagenome (GOLD analysis project Ga0247841, IMG submission 192410) | Freshwater microbial communities from meromictic Lake La Cruz, Castile-La Mancha, Spain - LaCruzMarch2015_18m | ecosystem: Environmental > Aquatic > Freshwater > Lake | place: Spain... | reverse complement strand
TAGATGTTTAGGTTCTGGACTCGATCCTGCGCAAGTAGATGTGTTCTTAGTCCAAAACAATAGCGGTTATGGAGGATATGAAATTGTTCAAGGGGATTACAGTGGTGGTCATTATGATACTTTACAGTATGAACTTCTTCTAAAATTCCATCAATGGGCATTCCCTGATCTCCCTCCCGGATCAGATCATCCTAAAAAGCTCTATATGGGAGCGTTCCCTGATTTCGGTATTTATAGGGCTCAGCATTGGCCAGCACCCGTAGGTTACATGGAAAATATGGACATTCATGCTCATCCAGATCGTGGAGGAAGAGACATGCTCTATTCTCCTAATGGAGCCCATATAGCGATCGATACAGACTCCCCTTTTGCCTCACTTTGGATGGTAGCAAGAGAGGGCTCTAGAGCTTGCATTGCTAAGGTACTCCTTTCCCTTTATAAACCTGGACAATCTAGGGTTGATGGCGATAAAACACACCCGCTTTTTAATGCATATTTTGCCTTAAGTGCTAACTGCAGATCTTTAGAAGAATACGCTACAAAGCTTATCCAATTTGCACCTCTCATTCAAGGTTATGCAGATAAAACATGGCTCCCTTATTTAACGGCTATGACAAGTCCTGATTTGGCAGGAGCCGATAGAATTTTTCAAACTCTTCCTAGAACGTTTCAGTCAGCCTTTCTGAAACAGCTCTGGATCTTAAAGGGGCGTCCGAAAGGTCATGATGATTTTGGGAAATTATGCTATGAAGAAAGCGGCAGCTTACCTCCCGAACTTAGAGCTACCCCTACTGATAGAATAGCAGCCTCTGAGGCTGTCAAAGCAGAAATGTTCAGAGTCCTTGTTACAGAACCTTTAGAACTTCTAGAACTAAAAATCCCTGAAAGAAGAGATGAAGCAGGCAGGGCAGCTCACCCACCAGTAATAGAGCATCCCTTACAGGGAGGATCTGGAGACTCGTCGTTATCAAGAGCCGCTGCCCCAGCTCCCCCAAGTACTTCCGATGTTAATATTCTGATAAGAGAGTGTCTACATTCATTAAGAGAATCTAGGGAAAGAGGTGTTCCCAAAGCTGAACTAGTGAGAATCCTTGACCAGCTAAACCATTTTGCTGCGGGTCGTATTCCTGCTGATCAAAAAGCTTCTGATAGGCTATTTACACTCGTTTATGAGTGTCACAATATGGCAATGGAAGAATTCGAACTTCAAAAGCCTGACCATCCAGAGTTTGGCAGGGCAGCCTTCTTTAGTGAAGAAAAAGCTATAACCCATCCGAACGTTATCGACATGGCTCTTGATGTACTACAAGAAGAGCTTCTTCCTAGAGCTTAGATGCATCTTTAGCTCTTCGAGATCCCAACTATTGAATAAATTCATACACTGATAATTTAATAAAAATTACTTTAATGTAATTACAATCGAAATTTAAGACATAAAATAGTTATTATAATTGACTAATACTTAAATAGAGAGGATAATTTTAGAGAATTCTTTCAATAAGGAGTCTCTATGAAAATCTTCAATAAAATCAAAAAATATATTGCTATAACAGCTTTTACACTTCTTTCCTGTAAAGCCTTTGGAGCGCTTCCTCCGATGCCTGAATCGCTAAGAGAAATAGAGGCGATTTTATCGCATGAATTCCTAAAGTCTCCTGAAATGACAGCTGAAACAATTGTACAGATTCAAAAGACGGAAAGGGGCTTCATTTTAGAAACTACAAACTTTGTGATTCCTATAGAGATCATATCTCTTCCTCAAGAAAATCTAGGGCCAGCTCCCTTAGAAGTGCAATTTGATCTTTCCCAATTGATCGCTAAAGAATAGTCCTTAAATGAGCCTCTTGAATCCTAAGAGGCTCAATTTTTCTAGAACAAGTCCAGTAAAATAAAAAAAGCCCTTGGAAAAACCAAGAGCTTTGAAGAGGACTATCTCTTGTCTAATCCTATTTCCAGCGCTTTTGAATCGCTTTCCACTGCAGTATTTGATATACCGCAGAGAGGCCGACCAGAGTATAGACTAAACGAGAAACTACTGTCATAGGTCCAAATACAGTAGCTACAAGATCAAATTTAAAAAGACCAATAAAGCCCCAGTTTAATCCACCAATAACGAGTAAAACAGCTACAATTACATCTAATATCTTCATAAAGAATCCTTTTGTTACCATAATTATCTTTTTTACATAACTCGAAATTAAAAAAAAGATTTTTTTTTAAGCCCCCTTTTTTTCGCCAAAATTGACATTAAGCATTTCCTAGGTTCTTAAAGGAACTGCTTGTATTCAAGATCCTAAATGGGTAAATAATACATATAGAGAAATTCCAAAAAGATTTTCTAAAACCCTAGGTATAGCGCAAAACACTTATGAACCTCATCTTATTCGGCTATAAAAAATGTGGAAAAACCTACTATGGGCTAAAAGTTGCTCATAAGATGCATATGAATTACTTTGATGCAGATCAGATGATCGAAGAGCTTTTTACAAGCAGGGCCCATCAAATCTTAAGCTGTAAACAGATCGTAGAAAAACACGGCATCCACCTTCTGAGAGAACTGGAAAAACAAGTGATCTATTCCTTTTCTCAGCTTAAAAACAGTGTAATCGCTCTTAATGGCGGAGCGGTGCTTGATGAAACGAATGTGGAACACTTGCTGAAATCTGGAACCCTTGTATATCTTAAGACTCCCAAAGAAGTGATTAAGAAAAGGATTTTATCAGGAGAGCTTCCCACTTATATCGACCCCAAAGATCCAGTAGCCTCTTTTGAAGAAATGTACGCTCATCGTAAACCTTACTATGAGAAGATTGATGCTGTTACCATCGATACAGAAAACAGATCGGAAGAAGAGATCGAAAAGCAACTTTGCGATCTCATAGAAAGAACAAAGGCTGCAAATGGTGAGTAATCTTTATGAAAGAAACTGTTCTCATTTTTCCCCATCACCTCTTCGAGAAACACCCAGCATTAAATAAAACCCGGGTTATTTGCTTTGTAGAAGATCCTCTATTTTTTTCTGATAAAAAATACCCAACATCACTTCATAAACAAAAGATCGCGTTTCATAGAGCTTCTATGAAACAATTCTCTTCTCACCTAGAAAAACAAGGGTATAAAACAGAGTATATCGATGCTAACGAGATTAAAAACCCCTCCGATTACCTTGCATCCTTAAAAAAATTGCATGCAGCACATATTCACGTAGCGGAATGCGATGACTTTCTTTTAGAAAAACGACTACTTAAGATGCTTGCAAAACTTAAAATCCCTTTAACAACACATCCCTCTCCCCTTTTTCTAACCCCTACCTCAACATGCCAGGAACTCTTCAAGGGAAAATCTCATTATTTTTTTCATACCTTTTATATAGAGCAAAGAAAAAGGCTTAACGTCCTTGTCGATGATAAGTTAAAGCCGGTCGGTGGTAAATGGAGCTTTGATACAGAAAATCGCAAAAAGGCTCCTAAAGGACTTTCATTCCCCCCAGCCACTAAGGCGCCACATACCAGCGCTGTCAAAGAAGCCATGTCCTATGCTCAGATGCATTTTCCAGATAACATAGGTACACTTGAAGGCTTTAACTATGCAACGACACATTTACAAGCAAAAGCCTGTTTGCGACATTTTTTAGAAAATAAGCTCCGTTTTTTTGGCGATTATGAAGACGCTATGCTGACTCAGGAGCCTATATTATTTCATTCGGTACTATCTCCCCTGCTTAATTCAGGCCTTATAACGCCTGAAGAAGTAATCAAAGAAACACTGGACTATGGCAAACACCATCGAATCCCTTTAAATGCACTTGAAGGCTTCATAAGGCAAGTCATAGGATGGAGAGAATATATAAGGGGGATCTATCATACCATCGGGATAAAGCAAAGAAACAGCAACTTCTTTAATCATAAAAGGAAAATGCCATCTTCCTTCTATACAGGAACTACAGGAATCATTCCTGTGGATCACTGCATCCAAAATGCACTTAAAAGTGCTTACTGCCATCATATTGAAAGACTGATGGTGCTCGGCAACTTTTTTCTATTATGCGAAATCGATCCTGATGAAGTATACAGATGGTTTATGGAGCTCTTTATTGATTCGTATGACTGGGTAATGGTTCCCAATGTCTACGGGATGAGTCAGTATGCTGATGGTGGTCTCATGACAACAAAGCCGTACATCAGTGGATCTAACTACATCCTTAAGATGAGCAACTACCCAAAAGGGCCTTGGACAGAGATCTGGGACAGCCTCTTTTGGCGTTTTATGCATAAGCACTCTAAATTCTTTGCAGGCCAGCCACGCCTGCATATGCTATGTGAAATGGCAAAAAAGAAAGCCTTAGATAAAGAGCTAATGAAAAAAGGGGAGCAATTCCTTAAGGATCTTCATGAGTAAAGTACTAGTTACAGGATCAACCGGCTTTATCGGTAAAAGACTTATCTACCAGCTTCTTGAACAAGGACACGAGGTCTATGCCCTCTCTCGCATACGCGGCATACCTATTGGACATATAGAGCATCCACGTCTCCACACTTTATGGGGTGATTTAAGCTATCCTGATAAAATGGATCCGATTCCTTCAGACATCGACGCTGCGTACTACCTAATCCACTCGATGGCGGAAAAAGTCGATAACTTAATGACCCTAGAAAGCCGTACCGCAGAAAACTTTGTACACATGGTAGATAAAACAGGCTGCAAGCAAATCATCTATCTTGGCGGCATCATCGATGAGACAGCCTCCTTGTCGGCCCATCTGGCTTCAAGACTTAATGTCGAAGAGATCTTAAGTAAAAGCAAGTCTGCTTTAACAGTACTAAGAGCGAGCATCATCATCGGCGCTGGTAGCGCCTCATTTGAAATCATAAGAGACCTTGTTGAAAAGCTTCCTATGATGGTAGCTCCCAAATGGGTCAAAAGCCTATGCCAGCCCCTCTCGATTATCGATGTACTATTTTACCTTACAGGATCTCTTCTTAAAGAAGAGATGTATGGCAATACGTACGACATCGGCGGGCCAGAGGTCATGAGTTTTAAAGAGGTTCTACTTCGTTATGCAGCCTTCCGCAAACTGCATAGATGGGTCATCGACGTACCGTGTCTTACTCCCCGACTTTCCAGCTATTGGCTGGTTTTTATCACCTCTGTCAGATTCACTCTATGTTCGTATCTTGTAGAGAGTATGAAGCACAATAGCTTCTGTCATGACAAAAAAATACAAAGCGTGCTGCCCCATGCTTGTATCAACTATGAAGAGGCTCTCAAAAGGGCCTTTTTGAAAATATCACAAAATGAAGTTCTCTCCACATGGATGGATTCCTGGCTGATCGATTCTAGCAACCCCGACATTGCTAACTTCATACAGGTACCCGAAGAGGGCTGTCTTAAAGACGTAAAAAAAATCCCGCTTGGCCTTCCTCAAGAAGAAGTAATCCAAAGGATCTGGAGCATCGGAGGCAAAAACGGCTGGTACGGCCTTAACTGGGCCTGGAAGATCAGAGGCCTTATGGATAAGTTTGTCGGAGGAGCCGGCCTTAACAGGGGAAGAAGACACCCAACAGAAATAGAGGTGGGTGACTCGATCGACTTTTGGAGAGTTGTCAAAGCAGATAAAGAAAATGGTCACCTGATTTTATATGCTGAGATGAAGTTGCCCGGAGAGGCCTGGCTTGAATTCAAAATAGAAGAAGACATCCTACATCAAACAGCTACCTTCCGTCCCAAAGGGATCTGGGGAAGGCTCTATTGGTATGCGATGCTCCCCTTCCATTTTTTTATATTTGGGAAGATGGCAAAGAGTCTTGCTCAAAAGCTTAACGGCTAACTTCTATCCGACGTTCAGCTGTTAATTTTACAATAGACTGTGCTGCGGCCTTTTCCCATTTTTTTGATTTTACCAAGGTTTATCAGAGCATCTAACCTCCTGCCTGCCGTTGTTCTAGAAAGGCCTAAGTTTTTTGTCACATCTGAGATACTAAGCTCTGTTGCAGTAGCAAACATATCCAAGATCGGCTGTAATTCATCAACCATTACCGGAATCTCATCATTTACAGTAGGCCTTGGCAATATACATTTCACAAAACCCTCACCTTCTATAATCGAAGGGGTTTTCAAACCTCGGTCTTCATAGGATTTAAAAATTGTTAGAAATCCGGATCCCAATTTTTCTATATAATGCGCTTCTCGAAAAATTTTACATATAGCTGGATTACGAATAAAACTTAGTCCTAATTTTAAATTCTGAGGATTTAAGGGGCCAAAAAATATGCCAGGACTAAAAAATTCTATTCGGTTCTGATAAATAGCAATTTTGGAAGGGCTTGGGGTATGATAATTTCTATGAACGATCATGTTTAAAAGGGCTTCACGAATTGCTTCTTTCGGAATCTCCAAAGTCTCCTTGCGGCGAGCTCCTTCAATAACAAATGATTTCGATAACCGACTGAGGATAAAGTCAAAAGCTCTTTCAAACTGTTCGAATAAAGTACCGTTGCAATCTATGGAAGCTATCGCTTCCCTCCCTTCGATTCCCTTAAAGTGGGAGCAAATAATCATCGCTTCTGTAAAGTAATGTTGTGGCTCTTTACCAAATAGTAAAATTCCTGCTGTGGTAGCATAACTATGAGCATGTTCTTCTGTTGCTAAATAGTAAGAGCGAATAAGTTCCTTTGTTATCTTGTGGGTTGTTTCACCAGTTTTCAATCGCAGAAATTCTCTTATCTTATCCTCATCTATATCCTTTTCGGTAGTTTCATATACAGGCATCATATCGAAACATTTTCCTCGAGCCTGCCATTTAAGTTCTTCAATTACATCAGCAGTAGCCCGAAGAGTCATAGGCCCAAGCCTTATATATGTGCCTTTCTCTAAACCTTCCGATTTTCTATAGTAAGGTTTATTTGTTCCCGATGAAACTTCTATAACAAGTAAAGTCTTATCATGGATCGTCTGCGTATAAACAAGGGGTAAAATCGGAGGCGTAGAAGAGCTATAAATAGCCTGATTTAAAGACTCAACAGCAGCTGAGCCTTCATCTGCGGAGATACCCATGATAACACCATTATCTGCCACTCCAATGACTAATTTGCCTCCGTTTTGATTGCAGAAGCCTATGACAGTCTTAACGATCTGATCCTTCTGTGGCATTTTCTCTTTAAATTCAAGCGTAGATGACTCAACTTCAGGGTACTTCATAAGACTCCTTTTGTTTCATCATCTTACCTTAAATGGGTTAAATGGGTCAATAAATTCATTGCAATCACCCCAATCAACCCACTATCAACAATAGCAGGTTAATTAATTCGTTTGATTATCAATGACTTAAGCATAATCACCCCAAAATAAATTTCCAGCCAATACACTGAGCTGATAAAAATGAACCTTGTAGATAACTCTAAAGTTGGAAAATAACGGATGCAGTAGAAAAACAAAAAGCCTTAGGTTTAAAACCTAAGGCCCTGTTTCTACGTATATAGAAATAGTCTCTTAGAGTAGAGATTCTAAGTTTACAATCGCTTGATCAATGGCTTTTTCACGGAAAGTGGTACGTACATCCTGACCATTGTTTTGAAGAAAAGCATCTTGTCCTTGTCCAAAATATGCCTCTTTACTACCGAGAGCACTTACATAACCGTATGTTGCATCTTGGACAGCTTTAGGAATCTCTGTTTGAAACTTAGTTAGGGCGCCATGAAAATCAAGGCGTAATGCGCCTCTAATCTCTAGTAATGCAGCTCTTGTTTCTGCAATTCTAGCTTCTTTTGCAGCAGCCACTGCAGGATCTAACGCAGCAACTGAGGCTGCTGGAAAGCTTGGAGCTTGCCCAGCAAGTCCTGCTAGAACAGCATCAATGGCATTTCTTCTGGTCGTATTGCGAACATCTTTAACTTGCCCGTCTGGACCCGTCTGTTTAAGAAAAGCATGCTGACCAACACCGAAGTAAGTAGTCCCTTCATATCGAGAAGCTACCTCTCCATAGACTGCATTTCGAACTGACTCTGGAACATTTCTATTCCATTTGTCTAATGATGCATCAAAACGATCAGCTAGCCCATCACGCACTTCTTCTAGGATACTTTGTATAGATTGTCTAGCCTCATCAGAAAAACTTACTGTTACCTGTGCTGGAAGGTGATCTGAAGGCTCAAATGCTGTCTGCAATTGATCAGGATGTCCACAGACTATTGCATCTGACGCTCTTACATAAGGAGACACTAGGGTATAATCAATACGAAACTGACCGATATCTGATCCAGGACGGCCCATAGTCGTCTCTGCTGTTGCTTTAAAGGTCCCAGGACCCACTGCTGGATGGGGATCTGTAAAACCTGCAGCAAATAAAGGTGATAGATGGTGATATTCAGCGTTATCACGGCGGATGTTAAAATCTCCTGTGATAATGGTCGGCTCATGTTTCTCCCTTTCTATTGATCCTACTAATCTAGCAGCTTGAGAAGCTGCCGCGCTAGGATTATGATTTAAGTGAAGAGAGGCCACATTAAAAATGTTCCCTTCGACAGAACGAAGTCTCGACATGAAGGCAATACGCCCTTCCCCTAAATCTATATTGCGGCTAGTAATATGCTCAAATCTATGTGTTTTATAAAATATAGCGCATCCTTCTCCATCAGGGCGTCTTCCAAACTGTCCCGTATAGCCTCTTTCACGTAAGGAATCTGCAAATTGCTTAAATGTGGCTTGTCCTTCTCTATCAACTACCTCTTGTAGGGCAATCACATCGGGATCTGTTGCCACCATCTTTTCGACGAGCCTTGAGCGTCTTTCATCCCATGAGAGTGTTTTAAGAGCTGGTAAATTTTTCTCACACCAATTTTGTCCCTCGTGGCTGCAGGCGATTAGAGTGTTATAAGTAAGAACTTTGTAAGAAGGTGATGATGCTGATGATGCTGATGATGCCATATCCGATCCTTAAATTGTTTTTAATAAATTAATAAGTTTATTCATTTTTAATTAAAACTTATAAATATTATATCAATAAAAAACAATTAAAACAATTGTTATAATGAATTAAATCTAAATATCAAATCATCTTTTGACTATAAATAATTTTACAGTAAAAATAGGCGAGAAGGATAGATGCATCCACTTGTTTATCAATGTCTTACATTAAAAAGAACCTTATAGATTTGAGAGCTATACATTCAAAGCTTTTCCCAAGCCATGCAATGCAAACCACCACCTGTCTTTTCAAATACATCAGCGACAGAATCAAGAAAAATAAGACGAATGTGTGATGCTTGGCGAGCTACTGACTCAGCAAAACTCTCCTGGAAAGAATTGATAATACGCTTTCTATCATAAGCTCCAAACGTAATGAAATACGACTCTCCAGCTTCTTCTATCAAGATGCCGTTCATAAAGTTGGCAGGTGGAGGCCCTTCCGCATGATAACTACCCGGAACATAGGCAACTTCGCATCCAATCCTTGCAAGGACCTTTGCATTAAGCGCTTTTATGCGCTCTGACGATCTTAGCCTTTGGGCAGAAGTATTAGTATATCGTTCTAGAAAATAAGAGTTCGATAGAGAGACTCTAGTGGAATCGCAAGTCTCATGCACTAGAGTTTCGTCATTCATGAATACCTTTCCTTTACCAGAGACAAACATTTCTAAATCGATATGAAAGTCCTTTTGAAAAATTACAGCGAGAGATTCATCCACTCTTCCTTTTTCGAAGGGAAGTTTTAGCTCTTCTGCGATCAGTTCTTTAGCCATCTCCCATTTCGCTTGTAGCTCTTTGGCAAGCTCATTAAAAGAGGCTCTATCTGCTGCTGAAAGAGGAGAGCGAAGCCTTGCTTTATACTCAGAGCTTGGGCCGTACTCCCTGCGTAAAGTATCACATGCTTCTCTATGTTTTGCTGCAAAGGTAGGATCAGTTTTACCTAAATGTTGAAACGTTATGAGATCATTTTCTAAAGCGGCTTTACGATCAAATAACATCCGGTCTCGGGCCATAAGCACAAATTCATCGGAAGGAGATGCAATACTTGCAGCTCTTGCAAGTAGATCTTCTCTATTCACCGTAAAATAGTCCTCCTCTTCGAGTGAAAGCAGGCTAAGGATCAGGCTATTGATTCCCACGATAGCTCTTGGTCTGCCATCTGCTCCTTTGAAGACAAAGCAATTGCCGCCCTCAATGGTTGTTTTACCCTGTGAATGCTCAATTCCTTCTCTCATTGCAGCCTCAAGGGCTTTACCTTCAAATTCTGCATGAAAGCCAAATCCGGTAGTCAATGCTACATCATCGATAAGGTCTCGGATAGGATACCAACTTTGCATTCTTTCTGTTAGGACGACTTGCTTTAATTGGTAAGGAATAAGCTGAGAGCCATCAAGAAGAGTTACCCGTAGATCTCTGCCAAAAACGGAATGACTACCCATTTCAGTGGTTAAAGGGTCAAATAGGACCTCTACTTTTTCTGTTAAAGAGGGAATAGAAGCAATAGCTGCTCTAAATACCTCATATACCCTGTCATTCCCGACATAAATTCTTTTAGAAGGTGTGGATCTAGTATCACTTAGTAAGGAGCTGGTACCATCAGCTGCCACGCTACATTTAGTACTTATCGCCATAAACCATCCCCTATTGTTAAATAACCAAAACTCCCTTTAGCAAATTGTTTGCTAACCTTTACCCGCTGGAGGCTGCCCTCCTGTCTCCCATTTGCCTCAGATACTCCTCTTTAACTCCTTTGAAAGCTTCTCTTGGCATTTTTTAAAAATCTGCTTAACGCTTGCCCTCACATGATCTTCTCTACCATCCACTCCAAGGAAAGACAACATAATTTGCTTTCCGAGAAGAGGGCTTGCAGCATCCTCAGACAAGGAAATACAAGAACGTGTTGGTTCGTGTAAAGGAACTGGCAGTTGTTTGGGCTTGCTTGTTACCGTCATAGAGTCTCGATTTGACAGATTTAGTTATAAAATTATAACACGACTCTTTAATTACACCCAATTAATTACACAAACATTAAAAACGAAAAAATCACACTTTAATTTAAAAATCTAAAACGTTGATTATCAATAATATAGAACACTGGAAAGCAATCAAGAAAACCTCAAATCACTGACAATAAACAACATGAATACAAAACGAAATAAATAAAAAAAATTGAATTCAATTATAATATCAATTATAATTAATCAGAAAACTTATTATTTAATAACATAAAACCAGTGAGATTATTATGTCGTTTTTTTCTACTATTGGAAGATTATTTGGAGCAAGCCAAACACCACCTCCTGCTCGTCCAGAACAAGCAACACCTACTACACAAAGCGCTTTTCTCCCCTATACTCCACCGGCAGCCCCAGCACCTAGCATCCAACCAAGTCCTGGCCACTCTCTTTTAACCAGTCTTCGAGGTGGAGGCGCCTCTCTTGCAGAAACCCTTAGCAGCTATGATAGACTTTCTCCTGCGCTGAAAGCTAACTTGGAAACAAGAGTCTATAATTATCATCATGATCTTAACTGCCAAGATCCAAGATTCAATTGCCAATATGGAGAAATTGCTTTAAGAAATGACATTCGCTGTCTTTATGATGTAAAAGGCTCTCTACACCCTATTTTAAGCGCTGCAGAACCATCCAAACAGCAAGCATTAGTTACCTTAATCAGCCTTTTAGATTCTCTTTCAACAACACCTTCAGAGTTAACAGCTGCCTTCAATCGTTTAGATGCATCTATCAAAGGACCTATCCAAGGTCTTATCTACCATTCTCACTCTCAAAAATATGGACCGGCTCCTGAAAACTATCAGCTTGAACACGGGAAAAATGCGGTTAGAGCAAATCCTTGGATTCTCTTAAATAAGCCTGCAGGGTCATCTAAAACTCTTTTAGAACTCTCGCTCGATGCTATGGGCGCTTCGGCCCCAACGTCTTCTGCCGCAGCACGTACAATAGTAAGCCCTCAGGCGCCGGCTGCTAGCGCTTCGAGTTTATTATCTGCAGGAGCTTCTTCTTTTGTTCCAGGCCAACCCGTAGGAATTAATAATGGAGGCAACAATTGTTGGGCCAATAGCGATTTGCAACTCGTACTTAATAATCCGGAGTTAGAAGCGAAATTTTCAAATCATCCAGCTTTTACACATATTTTTACTGAATATAGAAGAACTCAAGCAGCCCGTAGCACAATTTGTGGAAATCTTACAGGTAAAGAAGCTAGAGCTCATTTAGTTAGCCTTGGTGCCCCCGTTGGAGGAGGATGCTCTCAAGAAGATGCTGCCATTGCATTTGAAACTATGCTAGGTAGTCATAATGGACTTCCTTTCTACTCTTTTAGACAATCTGTTAATGGACGCGCACCTATTGAACATAGAGAACCTATGATCGCTTTACCCATGGAATCTGGAGCCACATTTCAACAACTATTTGATGCCTTTTTCTTTTATGTAGCTGCTGAAGGGGACTCGGTAAGAAAACAATTTAACACCGCCCCACAAACGCTTGTAGTACAATTAAGACGCTTTACCCATCAAAGGACAGCGACTGGAGATTTTGTGAGTGTAAAAAACAATACCGAGAGAGATATCCCCTTAACACTTACTGTATCGCGTGACAAATCAATCGATCGTAGAGAGGCAACATACGAATGTAACGGATTCAATGTGCACCTAGGCACAAGTTTAGCTGGTGGTCATTATGTCGCCTACGTTAAAAAGCCTGACGGATGGTGGTACTGCAGTGATTCTAATGTAAGGAAAGCGCCCCTGCATGAAGTAGAGGCTGAAAAAAGACAGGCGTACGTTTGTACTTATAGAAGAGTATAAAGTTAAGTCTTCAAAGATCGAAAAAAAGCCGTTAGCGCAAGATAGCTCTAACGGCTTTTTTATTTTTTAATGAGAGTCTTAAACAAATACTAACTGCTCTCTTAAAGAAAGAAGAGGCTAGCTCAAGATATTTTAAAACTAGGAATTAAGCTGTGACAGAGGATCTATAGGAATCTTTTTACGAGCTCCTGCTAAAAACTCTGGAGAGGGCTTTCTCTCAAAAGACATTTGCTTGTCCGTATCGGGATGGATAAATCCCAGGGAGCAGGCATGAAGATAGACTCGAGGAGCAGATAGGCAGCGGGACCCGTATTTTTCATCACCAACGATCGGATGGCCAGCTTCTGAGCAGTGAACACGTATCTGGTTTTTCTTGCCCGTTTCTAATGTCAAAAGAAGCATCGTCGTATGCTTGTTTTTTTGTATCGTGCGGTAGTGTGTGATCGCTTCTTTACCGAGTTCTTCTTTGTGTGTACTTCTCACAAAATACGTTTCGTCTTCTACAAGAAAGCTTTTCCATGTGCCGGTATTTTCAGGAAGAGAGCCTTCCACAATCGCTATGTACTCTCGCTGAATAGAATGTTCTTCGAATTGACGCTTTAAGTGATCTTTCGCCTCTTCTGTATAGGCAAACATCATAACTCCTGAGGTCTCTCTATCAAGTCTGTGGACTGGATAGACAGTTCTTCCAGGAAGTCTGCGCTTTAAAAAACCGTGAATGTTTTTATAGGGAGAATAATCTGTTCCGACACTTAAAATCCCTTCAGGCTTGTGGATAACGATAAGGGATTTGTCTTCATGAAGGATTTCTATACCGTAATTAATAAATTGCTTCCTTTGACCCAAAGAGATGGCGGAACCTATCTTGAGCTCAAAGGTCGGATCTTTGACCATACGCCCTTCCACCTCTATCCTCCCCTGCTTAATCCAAGAACGCAAAGTATTTTTTGAACTATCGGGAGCTAAGGCAACGAGGGCCTCTAAAAGAGTGGCATTAATGGGAGATGTCCATGACATAGAATGATCCAAGGGTTAAGACCCTATATTTTAGCATGAGATGCCATAATCGAAAAGACATTTGATACCCTTAAAAGTAAAAGACTTAAGAAAACGCCTCTCTTATTCCTAACCAATAAACTTCTTGTAGGCATAAGAAAAATCGTTTATATACCTTGATCCTAAAAAACTAAAACTTCAGGAGATCATAGATGAAAACGACAAAAGAAAAAGTTAGCTATTGCATAGGTCTTGAGACTGGCAAAAATTTAAAACAACAATTTGCTGATATGGACGTTCAACTTCTTCATGAAGGTTTTCAAGACGGACTCTCAGATTCCTCTCCTAAACTGACACCTGATGAAATTAGATCGATACTCGTAGCTCTTAGAAACCAAGTAGAGACCCAGCAGAAACAATACATCGCGCATATGGCTGAAGACAACAAAAAGCAAGGCGATGCTTTCCTCTCTCTTAACAAACAAAAAGACGGTGTTGTAGCGCTTGCAAGCGGTCTTCAGTATAAAGTTATTACGTCTGGTTCCGGTGAAAAGCCTACCCTATTCGATACAGTCACGATTCACTATAAGGGAACCTTCATCGACGGAAGAGTTTTTGACAGCTCACTTGATAGAGGCGAGCCTGCTACATTCCCTCTTAACCGTCTAATTGCTGGATGGTCAGAGGCGCTCCAACTGATGCAAGTGGGTGACAAATGGCAGCTATTTGTTCCTTCTTACCTGGCTTATGGAGAACAAGGCTACGGTCCTGAGATCGGTCCTAACTCCACACTCGTATTTGAAGTAGAACTTCTCGGCATCAACCAGAAGTAAGAAGTTAGAAGGGCCGCCAGACTTGACGGCCCTTCTGTCTATTAGAAAAAATTATGCGATTGCACCTTAAGCCGCTCTTTTAATGCTCTTAGCCCGTTTTTTCCTTGTAAATACTCGACCTCTGTTTTAAGAGATCTTATGTACTTCATATAATCCATTTTCACTCTAGCTAACACTTTCTCTCCATCAGAGTGAGGAGATATCTCGAAATTGTGAAGAGGGGAAAATCTAGGGTGGGCCATAATCTGAAACTGCTGCATATGTAGAGATTCTACCTGAGTATTCAGCAGCCTATTAAAGATCTTAAGCTGCTCGTCACTATAGATGGTTTTCTGATTTGACTTATTCCCCCATTTTCTTTCAAGTTGTAGCAGAGTGAAAAGGTCATTTGCTTCATAGGCTAAGGTGAGCTGTTTCATCAGCTTCATTTTGGTTTCTTTCATATTAGGGTCCTGCTCGAGATCGGGATGGAGGCGTCTTGCCAGATCCTTGTAAATCGCTTTCATCCCCTTTCTTTGCATTTCTTGGAACTCTTTGAGCTTTCGCTCCTCTTCTTTTTCTTTCTTCGTTTTTTTACGAGGAGTCTCTCTACCCTTTGTAAACTTCTCCATCTGTTCTTCATCGAGCGATTCAAATATGCGACTCATAACATCATCGATATCATCGGTGATTTTCATCTCATCAAGATCGATGTCGATCCCCTCTTTCTCAAACATTTTTTTTGTCGAGGATTTAAAATCTTCAAACTCTTCTAGTTCTTCGGGCAAAGGATCTTGCTTTGGTTTAGTAAACTCTTCGTAGATTGCCACAATTTCCTCATCTCTTGGAATAATAGAAGAATAGTTCAAAATCACCTGGATCTTTTCGAGGATCATCTCTGTAAGAATACGTTTCTGATCTCTTGTTAATCCCTTAGGCTCATTATAGTGGGCATATAGAACTTTGACTTGGGCTGCTATCGCGCTTGCAAATGTCTTTTGCATGGGTAGCACCTCGCTGTAATAATACATAAGCCACTCTTCAAATTTTTTTTCGGTTTTACCCAGTAGGCTATGTAATTTTTCTATCTTCGAAGAGAGTGTTTTGAATTTTTTTTGCTCTGGACTTAAGGGGATTTTAGATTTGGGTTGAGGTATGAGAAGAAGAGACATAGGATCTTACCAAGAGTTTTTTCAATTTTCAGCAGTCAAGGATACACCGCCATAGGCTTTTAGCCTTACCTTTTTTTGAGTCTTTTTCATAAGCGTTTGGAGGACTGTGTGAAAATAGAGTAAGACTTGCCTTACTTGAGTTTATAAGAGAGGCACCTGCTGAGTTACCAGCAGGAGCCTAACTCTTTGATGAGTCTACAGGGACTTCACTGGAACAAGAGACTCTAAAAGCGCTTTCTTATCGATTTTAGCAGCCCAGATTTCAGAGTCTTGCTTGCCATATACCATCCACAGGTTGTTTCCAAGAGTAATAAACCCGTTTGTAAAAACTACTTTTAAAGGTTTCCAGGTTTTGAAATCCGTTTTTGTATAAAAGTTTTCTCCAAGAATCGGAGAGGGAGAATAGGCTTTTATGGCAAAGGGAGGCTTATCTTCAAAAACATAAGCGCCTAAAAAATAATGCATCATCATTTTGCCATCCGATTGAACCGAAGCAATTTTTTTCGAAGAATGAAAAAATGAAAGATAAAAGCCTTCTTCTTTGAGTGCGGTGGATCCCCCACGAATCTCCCCAAAGCCCCAATTGATTTCGCTGCCCGTATGGTAAAGAGTTTCGCATCGATTCTCACCGGGTATGGGAAAGTATAAATGGTGAGGGAAAATCGAGTAGGAAAGAAGAAGTTCATTTTCATAGATAAAAGGAACCCAGTTTTTTTCCACACGCTTTTTAGATTCCTTATCAAACAAAAGAAGAGGCTGAGGATTGATTAGGAAAAACTCTTCATTTTCTTCAATGATTTCTCCTATATAAACTCTTCTTACCCCTTTTTCTGCCCCCTCAATATAAAGAGCGCTATAGACCATATATAAACGATTTTCCAGAGCAATTAGGCGGGGGTCCTGACAAAATGAAGGAGCGAAAAGGTCTAGATGAAGTTTTTTTGGAGATGATGTCAGATGCAGATCATCATCTACAAAAACAAGTCCTACTTCATGGACAATACTTTCATTTCGAATTCTAAAGCTCAGAAGATTCTTTCCCTTCCAAGTGACAATAGAAGGGTTAAAAGCCTGATTGAACTGCTCGATCTCTATTTTTTTTGTTTCAATCACAAAGGGAGAGTATTCACTTTCTAAATCATAGACGCCGTCTAAAGAAGGGATAAGGTCGTCATCTTTAAAGTCTGGAAGATCGGCTACAGCTACAGTTATGGTAAAAATGGAGAGAAAAAGAAAAATTTGCTTCATTTAATTATTCCAAAATTCAAAGGGAAAGGATTGATAAAGTTTGTCTAAATCACATTGAATGGGAGGTTCTCCGCCCATAAGAAGCGCTTCTTCAACAGATTCTGCGTAAGTAAAATGATCTCTTCCTGTTCCTAGATAATAATCTTGGTATTTAAAAAGATGCTCATGCTGAGTAATTCGAAGAAATCTTGCTGGTATGCCGAAAGCTTCAGCAAGGATGATTCCATGTAAGGAAGAGGAGATTACAAATTTAGCATTGGTGATTTTTGCAATTACCTCTTCCCATGGGTCCGTAGGGTAGACAATATGGTCATCTCTTGGGAAAAGGTAGATCTCAGAATAGTGAGGGATCACAATATAATCATATTCTGGGGATTCACTTTTTTTAAATTCAGGAAAAAGCCTAGGAAAAAGAAGAGCTGGATCCCCATATACCTCAGGGCATTCAATCCCTTTATGTTCCATAAGAAATTGCCTTGTGAGCGGGCCTCTTACAGCTCTGACATCTAGATAATCAAAAACAAAAACATCGAGGTGAATCGATTTGCCGTTTACACCAGTCCCCCAAATTACATCGCCATTGCGAGCTTGTCTGATAATCGAACCAACAGCCAAAAGCTTCCTTGGCGTCGAAGGTTTATTCATTTTAATCACAGAAACAGGTTCATTAACCATTCTCTCCACAATTTCAACAGAGAGATAATCACCAAAATTCACAAATCTTGTATTTTGCATAAAATACAGAGGTAATCCATTCGAATAAATCAAGGAATTTATTAACACAAAAAGAGGAGCACAAAGCCACATTAGACGCATGATTAAAACCATTTTTTTACAGGAGGAGTTTAATATAGAAAGGTTTTTTTATTGAAGATCTTTTTTGATTTAAATAAAAAATAATATCAAATCATTTAAATTAAATTTTAAAATTACGTTAATTCATTCCTCAAAACCTTTTAAACTCAACCGATTTACATCTTTGGCTCGTATAGTAAAAAACCATTGAATATATAAATTTATTTAAGTACTAAGAAGATAAGAATAATTTTATTCAAAAAAACAATGTTATCTTTTTACAAAAAAATACTTATAAGCTCACTCATTCTGCTTACATCTTGCCTTTCTTTATCGAAGCAAGAACTTACACAGAATGTGCTAGAGCTCCCCTCTGTTACTAAGACAGCCGAGGAGGGGCTTAAAAGTCATGTTTTCGAAGAAGGGTCTTGGCCTGACAAGGAATGGTGGAAGATCTTCGAGGAAGAAGAGCTCTCAGCATTGATCGATCAAGCTCTTACAAATAACCCATCCATTTTAGCCATTGAAAGAAGGGTTGAGCTTGCAAGGCAGAATGCAAAAGTCGTCAGATCGAATTTATTTCCTCTACTCTATTTTAATTACAATGAATCCTGGGATCATTTGAGCAAGAACGGCCTTTATAGGGCTCTTAATAACAACATTCCCTTGGCTGCGAACCAAATTGACTTGTCTCTTTCTTTTAACTACGAATTCGACTTCTGGAGTAAAAACTTAAATCTTTTTAGGACAGCTATTGGCAAGACAAAAGCCGATGAGGCAGAGGCGGCAGAGGTAGAGCTAATAACAACAACCGCCGTTGCGCAAGCCTACTTTGCGCTAAAAACTAACATGCTAAAAAGCTCGCTGCTGAAAGAGCTTACTGAGGTACAAAACAAGATCTTTGATCTGCAGATGCTTATGAAAGAAAAAGCGATCTTCTCAAAACTTGTTCCTTTAAGAGGTGAAGAGGATCTAGAGGAAACGAAGAAAAGGCTTATTAGCATACAGGAAGAGGTAGAGATAGACCGTCATCTTGTAAATATCTTGGTAGGAAGAGGCCCTGATGCGGAGCTGAATATTGATGCCTCTCTCGCTACTCTACCTCGCACTATTACTCTTCCCTCCACATTATCTCTTGATCTTCTTGCAAGACGGCCTGATCTTATGGCCCAGATCTGGAGAGTAGAAGCCTTAAGTCATGAAGTAGCTGTCGCTAAAGCCGATTTCTACCCCAATATTAATCTAGTCGGCCTTGCCGGCCTTGAGAGCCTCTCTTTTGCCAAGCTCTTTAGAGCGCAAAGTGAAACCGCAGGACTTAAGCCTGCCATAAATCTTCCGATTTTCACCGCTGGATCTATTAAGGCCAATGTCAGAGCTAAAAAGGCCGCTTTTGATCAAGCTGTATTTGAGTACAACCAAAAGCTATTAGATAGCACGAAAGAAGTAGCCGATTTAATCGTATTCGCTCAATCGATCTACGAGCAGAAGTATCTTCAGCAAAACATAGTAGAGGAGGCTCTTGAGTTATACGAGCTTATCTCACTAAGGCATGCTGAGGGGCTCGATAATCTGCTCTCTTTATACGCAAGTAGACTTCGTCTGATAGAAAAACAGCTAGGTGATGTAGATTTGCTTTATAACCAGTACTTAGCCTCTATTAAATTGATCAAATCTCTGGGTGGAGGGTATATCTCGGAATATCTGCCGATTAAATCGGGGGCAAGAGAATCTGATGGAACTAAGTAATACTCTTAAAAGACGCAAAGTCCTCTTTGCCTATCTTATAGGATGTTTTGTCATCGCTCTTGCGGCCTTTATCTTTTGGCTCTTTTGGCGCTACAAAGAATATACCAACGACGCCTATGTGGAAGGCAACCAAGTCTACATCACTCCGCTACATTCCGGGTTTTTAAAAGCGATCCATACTGATGACACTTTTTTAGTGGAGCAAGGCCAGCTTCTCATTGAACTTGATGAAACAGACGCCAGGATCGCTCTAAATCAAGCCAGCGAGCAGCTGGCGCAGTCTGTAAGACAAGTCTGTCAGATGATGCATAGCGTCTTTGCCTATAGAGCTGAAATCGAAATGAAAAAAGCAGATTTCATAAGATCTGCCCAAGACTATGAACATAGACAAAATGTGATAGGAGCCGGTGGCGTCTCGCTTGAGGACTTTGAACATGCCATTGCAAGTCTGAGATCCAGCTTTTTTTCTTTGCAGATGACAGAGATCCTTTATGACAAAGCCTTAGCCATCGTCCAAAATACAAGTATAGCAGATCATCCACAGGTGCTATCTGCAGCAGATAAAGTCCGGGATGCCTGGGTCAAACTATATAGATGCAAAATCTACTCACCTGTTGAAGGCCTTGCAGCTCAACGTACAATCCAAGTAGGTATGTGGGTAGAGTCGGGTACTCCCCTTCTTAGTGTCATTCCCCTCGATCAGATCTGGGTGAATGCCAACTACAAAGAAACGCAAATGAAAAGAATGAGGATCGGTCAGAAAGTAGATATCACCTCAGATTTATACGGGGATGACGTTGTATTCCAGGGAACGATCGTCGGCCTTCCGGGAGCGGCTGGTAACGCTTTCTCTCTTCTGCCGCCACAGAACCTCTCAGGTAACTGGATTAAAATCGTTCAAAGGCTTCCTGTGCGTGTAGCGCTTTTGCAAGAAGAGCTAAAAAAACACCCCCTGCGTATCGGCCTATCAATGGAGGCGACCACCCATACAGACGACATAGAAGGAAACCTCGTCCCCCTTACAACTGCCGGATCACCCTTATATGAAACACCGATTTTTAAAGAAGAAGAAGCAGGCGATGAACTACTCATTGAAGAAATTATCTTAGATAACCTTGATCCTCTGCTTGTCGACTACCTTCAAACGCCCCTTACTCAAGAGAGTCTGAAAGAGCATGAAACCCCTGATTTCTAAACAGATCTACATAGCCCTTCTCGGAGTTATATTTTTAGTCATTTTCAATTTTACCTTAACCAATATTGCAGCGCCTTACATCGCTGGAAGTCTTGGAGCTAGTAATGACATAGCTACCTACACGATCACATTCTTTGCGATTGGAAACGCCATCGGAATGCCTCTTAGCAGGCTTTTATCTTGTAGACTTGGAAGTGTTCATCTGCTGTGTCTTTGTCTTGTTCTTTTTGCGGCTCTGTCCTACGTCTGCACACTTTCTGAGAGTTATTTAGCAATTGTAATAGCTAGATTCGCTCAAGGCTTTGTAGCAGGACCCTTATTTCCTCTAGTATCAAGGATTATCTCATCTTTGACGCCTGAAACGCAAAGGCCCAAAACAACCTCCTACATCATTTTCATTTCCGCTATAACTCCTGTTCTTGGCGCCTGCTGGGGGGGATGGATTTCTTACGACTACCACTGGACATGGATCTTTCATCTAAATCTACCGATCTTACTTTTACTCGCTGTTATATTTTATTTTACACTGAAAGACAAGGCTATCGAAGTGCCTGATGTAGCCTTTAATATTATAGGGTACCTATTTTATGCCTTTGGAATACTCTGTATCGGTACAGCCATTACACTCGGCCAGGAGATGGATTGGAATAGATCGAGCCTCATTCTATGGCTATTTGCTGCAGGGATATTTAGCTTCTTCTTTTATCTTATCTGGGATCTAAAACATCCTCATCCGATTGTTCATCTAGCCCTGTTTAAACGATTTTCTTTTAGCGTTGCGATGATCTCACTCGCACTTCTTTTTTCCGCCTATTTTGGGATGGTGCTGTTACTAGGCCTTTGGCTGACGCTCGATGCGAACTACACCCCTATTTGGATTGGACTGATGATCGGTACGATGGCTATAGCTGGGGTTCTACTGCATTTTGCCTTGCCTAAAATCAACCAAACGGATCCTAGGATCTCACTCCTACTTGCCCTTATCTTCTTTGCGATCTCCTCTTTTTATAGTACCACTTTTGCAGTCGAGATCGATCTCTTCAGAATCTCTATTTCTAGGGTACTTGCCGGATTTGGTCTTGCTCTATTTTTAGCTCCTTTATTCCGCATGAGCTTTGAAAAACTAAATCCAGAGCAATCCAGTGATGCGATTGTCATCTTTCAAGTGGTCCGCTCGATAGCCTCAGGCCTTGGAGCGTCGATCTATACCACGGTATGGTGGCGAAGAGCTGTTTTTTATCACGAAAGACTTGGAGAGCAACTCACAGATTTCTCCTCTCTTACTAAAGACTATTTCACTAAAGCGCGCCTAATTCATATACAGGGGCTTAAGGCGGATGCAAAACTTGCCGATCTTCTCGATAAACAATCCAAAGCGCTCGCTTTAGATGACTGTTTTTATCTTATGGCCTGGATTTTCGTAGCTCTAGCTTTTCTTATTCTACTTACCTTTCTTAGAAAAAAGCCTCTCATCGAAAAGTCTCCTGCGTAAAAATAAATTCAAAGAAAATGTTTTTCTACAAAACCCTATTCCTATAAAGTGCCTTTATAAAATCTTTACACATGGAGATTGTATATGAGCGCAACAGTATCAGGTTCTAGAATATCCACACTTTATGGAGACAGACCATTTCCAACTCCAATATCAAGACCAACTTTCTATGACTATACTTCTGCTAAAGAAATCTACGATAGAATCATTGGATCTGCTGCGTCATCATCCTCTCAGATAGCAGAGCTTTCATCTCGATTTTTCACAGCTACTTCCAGTAGAGCCCCTGAGGCTCTTACGTTCAATCATTATGCGTATTTAGGATCCCATTTTGAAGAAAGTGGAGTAACCTTCCGGGTATTCGCTCCTGATGCTATTAAGGTTCAGGTATCTCTCAAGAACGAAGGCAAAGACATTAAAAAATACGATATGACTTTAAATGAGAAAGGAGTTTGGGAGACTCACGTCCCTGATCTCAAAGAAGGTGCATATCAATACCTGATCACAACAAAAAGTGGAGCCGAATACCGAAAAGCAGACCCCTTTGCGATGCAACGCAAAAAACTCCATGACCCGTTTTTCACACATGAGTCTGTTATATCTTCTGTAAGTCCCGCTCTTTGGAATGATCATGGCTGGTTAGCAACTCGGAGCTTGATACAAGGGCCGGGTGAGCCGCTTAGTATATATTCTATACATTCTCTTCACTGGATCAAATTATACAGCACAGAGACTCCATCCTATACAAAGCTTGGAGAGCATCTTGCAGCATACTGCGAGGCTCAAGGATTTACCCACATCCAATTCGAAGACCTCCTTGATTATATCAATCCTCTAGAATTTGATACCTGCTGGAATTTCTTTACCCCTTCATACAGACTTGGAACTATTGCTCAGCTCCAGACCATGATCAATGAATTACATAATAAAGGGATCGGGGTAATCATGAGAATGCCTCTAGATAAATTTGACTCTGCAGGATTTGGCCTGAATAGTTTCGATGGACACGCTCTTTTTCAGAGGGAAGGTGAGTCCACCCGATTTGATTTTACAAGCCGATTCGCGAAACAATATATGGCCTCTGCATTAGATTTTTGGGCAGAGATCATGCATATAGATGGCTTTGTATTTAATACAGATGGGATCCTATCCTCACTAGCTACTAGTGGCAGAGACAGGAGATCTTCATTAGGACGGTACTATGATTCAAACGGAGCTCGTTTGATCGAAGAGTTAGTAGCTATTACCCACGCGAATCATCCTGGAGTTCTGATGATCGGGGAAGGAACTCTCCCCTCCTTAGAGTCTTTTGATTATACTCTGTCATCTACCCTTGGCATCGATGAGAATCCAAAAGCTATTTGCAATCTATCGAGTATACCACCCAAAGCAAAAGATCTAGCAGAAGCTAATAGATATAAAATGCAGCTATGCAGAATGTTCTTTTACCCAGGAATAAAGAGTCTAAGCATGGGAGAGGAGTTTGGACAACCTGAGAGTTGGAAACATCGTCTGCCAAGAGCTCTAATCGAGCATTTGACGACTTCGGTAGATTGGAAAATCGCAAAATCTGAGCCTTATGCAAGTATTAACAATCTGACCAAAGCACTCAATGAATTCTATGCAGAACACCCGGCTCTGTCTCCGACAGCCCCCATGTATATTCATCCAACTTCATCTGCGGATCTTGAATGCTTCGAGCGTGTAGATATCGAAGGTAGAGAGAGTCTGCTTTGCTTTAGTAACACAAGTACTCAGGAGCAAAAGATTAAGCTTGGTAGTGAAGCAGTACTTGACGGCTACGAGCTCTGCTTTACAAGCATGGGAAATAGCCCTTTTATAAAAGATGACACAGATTCCAGAACACTTGGAATAATCGGTCCGGGATCTATGCTTGTATTTAAGAAAACACTGCGAGAGTAAGCCTATATCGGCAGTAAACTTGCTATAAAATAGTAGTAGATTAAACTGCCGATACATCCTCCTACGAGCGGTGCTAAAACAGGAATCCAGCTATAGCTCCAGTCAGAGGCTCCTTTTCCTTCTATGGGAAGTAGAGCATGCATGATGCGTGGAGCTAGATCCCTTGCCGGGTTAATACCGTAACCTGTAGGTCCTCCAAGAGAGAGGCCTATGCTAAAAACAAGAATTCCTACCGCATACGGACCCATACCAGAGCTGATTCCATTATGCACATTAAATATGCCAAGCACTCCTACTAGAAGGACAGCTGTTCCTACGGCTTCAACAACAAAGTTCCAAAGAAATTTCCGAATGGCAGGTTTAGTGCAAAAGCAAAGAAGTTTTTTTGTTGGATCGGGCGTTGCTCTAAAGTGGGGTTTATAACAAAGCCACACAAGTAGTGATCCAAACATTGCGCCGAGCATCTGCGCTGTTATGTATATCGGAAGAGTTGACCAAGAGGATTTACCTACAAGACAAAGCCCGAGAGTTACAGCCGGATTGATATGACCGCCACTAATCCATCCTACAACATAGACAGCAACACCAACACCAAATCCCCAGCCCGTGCAAATCACAATCCATCCCGAATTATGCCCTTTTGACTGTGAAAGAAGAACATTTGATACCACTCCATTGCCGAGTAAAATTAGCAACATCGTTCCAATAAATTCTGCAATAAAAATACTCATACCCTCTCCTTGCTTAATTTACAGTACACCAAAAGAGAATTTCAGAAATCAATAAATTTATTGACAGCAACCCTAAAAAAAATAAAAAGTAAAAAACAGCAGGGGAACTCTATGAAATATATTCTGGCTTTCGATCAAGGGACAACAAGCTCTAGAGCAGTGATCGTAGATCACTCTGGTGTCATTCGCGCTAAAGCGCAAAAAGAATTCAAGCAGATCTTTCCCACACCCGGATGGGTAGAACACGATCCGAATGACATCTGGTCTTCTCAAATAGCTGTCGCATCTGAGGTCATCGCTCACAGCGGTATCTCAATTAAAGATATCGGTGGTATTGGTATTACAAACCAAAGAGAAACAACCATTATTTGGGATCGCAAGACCTCCAAACCGATTTTTAATGCGATCGTTTGGCAAGATAGACGTACAACAGAAATATGCCAAAAATTAAAAGGAGAGGGTCTCGAGCCTTTATTTAGAAAAAAAACAGGACTTCTTCTCGACCCTTATTTTTCAGGTACTAAGATCCGCTGGATCTTAGACCACGTTCCAGGCGCTATGGAAAGAGCGAAACGTGGAGAGCTCGCCTTTGGCACTGTCGATAGCTGGCTGATTTGGAAACTCACCGATGGCAAGCTCCATATCACCGATGCAACGAATGCCTCACGAACGCTACTTTATAATCTCATCACCGGAGACTGGGATGAGGAACTCTTAGATCTATTGCAAATTCCTAAAGAGTTGCTGCCTAGAATATGTGAATCAAGCGGTAGATATGGAGAGACGACAACATCGATCTTCTCCTCCCCTCTTCCTATCTGTGGCATTGCAGGGGATCAACAAGCTGCACTTTTCGGTCAGTCCTGCTTGCAAGAAGGTATGGTAAAGAATACATATGGAACAGGCTGCTTCATGCTTATGAATACAGGATCTAAACCCGTTCTTTCTAAAAACAATCTTCTGACAACTGTAGCTTACAAGATAGATGGAAAAACAACGTATGCCTTAGAAGGAAGCGTTTTCATTGCAGGAGCTGTTGTTCAGTGGCTCAGAGACAATTTCGGACTCATTAAAACTTCAGCAGATGTGGAAAAACTTGCAAACCAAGTCTCTGATAGCAACGGGGTATTTTTTGTTCCGGCCTTTACAGGCCTTGGAGCCCCTTATTGGAATCCTTATGCAAGAGGCGCTCTTTTTGGCCTTTCACGAGGGACTACATCATCGCATATTGCAAGAGCTGCCCTAGAAAGCATCGCCTATCAAGTAGCTGATGTCATTAAAGCAATGGAGTCCGATTCCGAGATCAGTATCAAAGAACTAAGAGTTGACGGAGGCGCTGTGGTCAATAATTTGCTGATGCAGTTCCAAGCAGATCTTCTGCAAGCTCCCGTCATCCGTCCTGCCACTGCAGAACTTACAGCGCTTGGAGCCGCTTACCTTGCGGGGCTCGCTCTTGGCTTCTGGAAGGATACAAAAGAAATCGAAAGCTATTGGAAAGTAGACAAGGAATTTACCCCTACTTCAACTCCCGATAAATCAAGCAAGCTGTATGCCAAGTGGCTCAAAGCTGTAGAAATCACTCAACTGTGGGAAGAAAAAAAAGAATGAAAAGAGAAGACAGCATCAAGAAAATCGAAGAATATCCTGATGAGTGGGATGTCATTATTATCGGTGGTGGCGCTACAGGACTTGGGTCTGCCGTCGATAGTGCAGCCAGAGGATTCAAAACACTTCTTATTGAACAAAGCGATTTTGCAAAAGCCACATCGAGCCGCAGCACCAAGCTCATACACGGAGGGCTTCGTTACTTACAACAAGGCAACATTAGCCTTGTTGTTGAAGCTTTAAAAGAAAGGGGTCTTCTTTGTCAAAATGCGCCTCATCTGGTACACCACCTGCCTTTCCTTGTACCCAATTATAAGTGGTGGGAAGGGCCTTTCTACGGTATCGGAATAAAGATCTACGACATGCTGGCTGGCAAGCTTGGTCTTGAGCCATCACAAAGCCTTACACGCAAACAAACACTAAAAGCCATACCCACCTTAGAACCCAAAGATCTGAGAGGTGGCGTTATTTACTATGACGGACAGTTTGATGATTCACGCCTTGCGATCACTCTAGCACGCACCTTTGAAGGACTTGGAGGCACAGCCATCAATTATATGAAAGTGAGCGGACTCATCAAGAAAAAAGGCTACTGCACAGGAGTCAAAGCCAAAGACATGGAATCTGGCACAATCCATACACTCCATGGAAAAGTGATCATCAACGCAACAGGCATTTTTACAGACTCGATAAGGCAGATGGATGACACAAAAGCTAAAAGCATCATGGCTCCAAGCCAAGGAATCCACCTAGTTCTTCCGAAAAAATTCCAGCCGAGTGGCACGGCGATTCTTGTTCCTCACACAGAAGATGGCAGAGTTCTCTTCTTTGTTCCTTGGCATGATAAAGTGTTACTTGGAACTACAGATACGGCTGATTGCAAACCCCAGCTAGAGCCAAGGCCACTTAAAAGCGAGATCCAATTTTTATTAAAATATGCAGCACAATATCTTGCAAAAGCGCCTAAAGAAAAAGACGTTTTAAGTGTGTTCGCAGGACTGCGTCCTTTGATTAAAGAAAAAGAAGGAGAAGCCTCTTCATCTCTTTCCCGTGACCATGCGATCATCGTCTCTAAATCAGGTCTTATTACTGTAGCTGGTGGCAAGTGGACCACATATAGAAAAATGGCCGAGGATGTAATTAATAAGGCGATAGTGATTGGGGCCCTTCCCGACAGGCCTTGCATCACCAGAACGCTACATCTTCACGGATGGAAAGAGGGCATATCGCCTCAAGACCACCTGAGCACTTATGGATCTGAAATACGGCTCATCAAAGCAATCGAAAGAGAAAATAAAGAATGGAAAGAGCCTATCCATGAAAGACTTCCCTATAAGTGCTCAGAGATCATTTGGGCTGTTCGGAAAGAGATGGCAAGAACTCTCGATGATGCTCTTTCAAGACGCACTAGATCACTACTCCTCGATGCTAAGGCAAGCATTGAAGCAGCACCCCTTGTGGCAAGACTGATGGCCAAAGAACTAAAGAAAAATAGTAAATGGATAGAAAGTCAAACAAAGGAATATACTAAGATGGCAGAGAGCTACCTGGTTATTAAATAGGCGACTGATGTGTAAAAGAATTTTATCTTTCCTTTTTGTTTTCTCATTTCTTCTATGTAAGGTATTTGGAGCTTCATCTCCTTTACTACAGGCCGATGGAAAACCCCTTCAGCCACTCATTGATATTGCCAAAATCTACCACATCCCAGACGAAGACCAATTTGACTCTATTTTAGCTTTTGCACAGACTCATTTTTTTCAAGCCAATCGGGAAAGGTGGGAATTTTCTGATGTCACCTCAGACAAAATAGAAGAGCTTTATTCGGCCTTTACAAGCCTTGGATGCATCGATGAGATCCACCCAAAACAACAATCCTACACCTACGCCCTTGTTTTAGGGTCTACAGAAAGTAATATGAAAGAGAGAATCTCCTATCTTATAAATGAATGGGAAAATGGAATACGATTTTCTGAGGTTGTTCTTCTTTCTGGAGACAGACCCCTTGATAAAAAGATAGAACCCGCATCAGCCTCTTTTGCCACAGAGGCCGATCTGATAGTCCATTTATGGTATGCTCTTACTAAGGGAGATCTTCATAGCCTGCCTGTAACTGTTGTTCGATCTCCAATGAAATATTCTTCCACTCTCTTAAAACGTCCTAATACCCAAGACACCATAATAGACTGGCTCAAGCTCTCTCCTCAGGAAGGTTCTTGCCTTGCCGTCTCCTCCCAGCCTTTTGTTTACTATCAACAGAGCATTTTACAACTCCATCTACCTCAAGGCTTTAGCTTAGATGTAATTGGGCCTAAGAACTCGCAAGGCTTTTCCTTACCTATTTATCTTGATAACCTAGCCAGGTGGATGTTCCAAGAACATATACGAAAACTGAAGGAGTAACCTATGGTATTTACCCATCATAAGATTTATCTCATCCGCCACGGTGAAACAGAATGGACTCTTTCAGGAAGGCATACAGGCCTCACGGATATACCCCTTACCGAGAATGGGATCCAAGCTTCGAAAAAAATCGGTGCATTTCTTAAAGGACAAGGTTTTCAAAAAGTACTCGTAAGTCCGCTGCAAAGAGCTAAAGAAACCTGCCGGCTTGCCGGCTTTTTCGATCACGCCATAATAGAGCCAGATCTTGTTGAATGGGATTATGGCAAATATGAAGGACTTACGACCCCAGAAATTCGTAAAGAGAGCCCCCATTGGACCGTTTTTACAGGAGAAGTACCTGGAGGGGAATCTCTAGCTGATATTGGCGCTAGGGCCAACAGAGTACTCGGCCAATTACGTTCCATACCCGGCGATGTAGCCATCTTTTCAAGTGGCCATATTCTAAGGGTTCTAGCAGCTCGCTTTCTCGATCAGCCCCCCTCCTTTGGAAGTAGACTCATCCTTTCCCCCGCTTCCCTATCTATCTTAGGCTTTGAAAGAGAGCATCCTGCGATCATTAGCTGGAACCAAACTCTATTCTGAGTATAAGCCTTTAATAATGAGCTATTTTTACAAAGATCATTAAAAATGGCTGTATTGAAACAATTTATATTCAACGACTTACATTCAAATTAATTATCGAAATATTTTCCTTAACTCCTTTATATTGTTGACCTTCCTTTAGTTAATCATAAATTTTAATACCATCAATATAATTTTGACTTAAAACATAATTTAACTTATAATATTACTTAATAATAACTAATTAATTTAAAAATGGAAATTATCATGAGCCAGCAGCCTCCTTCTTTTTTTACAGTCCCAGCAAGAATAAGCGTTCCATCGCCATTTGCCTTGAGCACACAACGCAGCGCACAACCTGCTCCGGGATTTACCGCCGCTGCCGCCGCTGCTAGAGCAGTCGCTAGTACAGCCCTACAGAGTGCCGCTGCAGCGGTAGCTCACGATGCTCCTGCACCTAGAATGCCGTCTCCAGTTCTTCCAGTAGTTCAAGCTGATCCCTCACCTAGAACGCCATCTCCAGCTCCACTAGTTCATGCTGCACCTACTCCCGCTCCAGTAGTAGTACGTCGATCTCTTGCTGAGTTACGTTCTGAAACAGCCACTCAAGTTAGAGAGATTGGACCTGTTATTGATCTATTACAAACATTAAAAAGAGCCCTAAGTGAGCTTGAGACTAGTACAGATGCAAATAGAGAATCAAAGAAACAAGAAGTTACTGGTATTATTACATCCCTTCTAGCATCTTGCCCAGTTCTAAAAACTGTGATCGCAAATGCTGTAAATGACAGCTTTAATGTAGCCACCCCTGTAACTCCTGAAACGATTCAGCTCCATCTAACAGATCATTGCACACAACTTAACGCAATTATCGATCCGCTCGGCAATTCGCTCATTGATATTTTAGTTAGAAAATTTTCAGAACAATTAAATCAGACCGAGACGTTAGAAAAATTATATACTCTAAAACAAGCTATTACCGAAGAAACTTACAATCCACCAGCTGCAGAGCGCGCATACGATAACCTCCCTCCTACCGTAAAAGGAGATCTAGCATATGCTGTATGGCAAAGAAATGGACAAAGGCAAGACGGTGAGCGTCTTATCCGAACTAATCCTAGGGTAGCACTAAACCAAGCACCGTTTACTCATAGCGAAAGAATACCTCCTATAGATATTCAGATTAACCAAACAGTAAATAGAGTAAGCGCACTTGCTGAGGAAGTAAGCAGGCCAATCACAGTGCTTAGACAGGATGTCTCTGCAGAGCGTTTACAATTACGAGTAAAGGGCAATCAGCTAAATGTACAGCGCGAGCAGCTAGAAAAATTTAATACAGCACTCAAAACTTCAGGAACTACAAAAGAAGTTATTCTAGATATGTTCCACAAACTTCCTGACGATGTAAAAGGAGCCCTTCCTAAACTCGTATGGTATGCAGATGGACAACCTATATTAGCTGACCACGGGATGATAACAATACAAAACCATCCTTGGATATTCCTTGACATTCGAAACAGCGATGGACAAAACATCATCGAGCAACTAGCCCTTGATACTGCTATCCAATTCAAAGCTACAATTCTTAAAGACGCTCTTATAGCTCTACGTGACACTGCAACTGCACCTGCGCAAGCAGATGCATTCCGAGGAGAATTCGCAAGGGTTCAAGCTCAATACCCAGACCTCTGTAGTGAAATTGCTGGAAAAATTTGGGCAAGAGACCGGTCAAGACATGATCCTGCTAATGAAAATTTTGGTGGCTGGGGCTATGGCGAGAGGACTCTCCTGGAAAATCCAGCAACTCTTCTTGATATACGAGAGGGAGAAGCTAATATTCTAGGCGAATTACTACATCTCATGACACGTAAAATCGATCAAAATCTCCTTACTATTATTGATAGACCTGAAAGACGTAATACAAGTGCAGCATTCCTAGGTACTGCAGCACAGACCGCAGCAAGAGTTGCTGATTATGCACCGAAGCGTGTCGCTATGATTTCAGCAGAATTCAAAAGTAGCGTTACTGTATCCGAGGGAGGCCTTGGCGAAGCGGTTCGTGGTATGGTTATTGGCCATGGCAAAGATAACGTCTGTGTAATCATGCCAAAATTCGACATATTAAAAGTACCAGCAGATCGTATGGAAAGAACAGCTCATACGGTATACGGCCATGCTGTATTTAAAGCGATGGTTGATGATATCGAATGCTTCTTCATCGAAGACAACGAATTTTTCAATGTCGGCACCTCAAACGGTGCAAATAATACTATTTATGGAGACGACGCACGCACAAAAACACGCTATGCTAAATTCCAAATGTATGCAGCAGAACTTGCTCGTAAATTCTATAGAGGCGAAGAGGAATCACGAAAAATCGATGTAGTACACCTACAAGATTCACAAACAGCTTTAATCCCTACTATCTACACTCAAAAGCATACAACTGCATGGCTAGCAGGAGAAACGCCTCCTACCGTATTTACTTACCATAATAACGGGGTCTCGGCGCAAAATATTTATTATGATGAGCCAGGTAATCTCGGATCTATTAGAGATATCGGTCTTACACCTCATGGATATAATTCATTCATGGAAGGTCTTGCAAATGCAGATGCAGTAACTACTGTTTCGCAAAAATTCGCAGAAGAATCAAGCGGAAATGGCGTACTCGGAAGAGGGGTTGGACCTTCTGTAAGAAAAGCCATATACGATGGAAAGCTCTACGATGTATTAAATGGAAACACTCTCGGATGGAATCCTAAAGCTCACCCAGTTTTAACAGCATGGACAGCAGTTGATACCTTAGACCTAGCAGATGATGCCGAAGTAGTGCACCTACCCTTTCAGATCGAACCTACAGATCTTATTGGAGAAAATGCTCAGCTTATTAATGACCAAATTCTAGGTAGATGTTTGACTTATAAAGATTCAATCCAGAGAGAGATAGATGCCGGTAAAAAAGTAGTGATGGATCTTACGTATGGCCCAGGTGATCACCCGCTGGTTATTGATTTCAAAAAGCAACTTTGCAAAGAGCAGGTAGCTCTATACCTCGCTAAATATAGAGACGGATTCAATGTACCATTTGGACAGATTGACCCAAACAAACCTCTACTTCTTAGCTTAGGCAGATTAGATCCGAGCCAAAAAGGGATTGGTAAACTCCCATTGATTATGGAAACAGCCTTAGCAAATGAGGCGCAAATGATCGTTATCGGTCTAGATGGAGAAAAAGCTCAATCTGCAATGGAACCGATCCATGAAGTTGCCACTAGAAATCAAAGAAATGGCGCTGCTTTCATCCAAGACGAACGTGTTACCCTCCAAAAATGGGATCCTGTAGCTCAGGCTGTAAAAACGACTACTGGCCCAAAATGGCAAGTCGGACATAACATCGTTGGTGCCGACGGTCAGGTAGTTCTTGATAGTGCAGGCCACCCAAAAGTTATACCAGGTATCGGCCCTCTTCTAAGAGCTGCAGCAGACATCTTCGTCGCCCCATCAGAATACGAGCCTTGCGGATTAACTCAAGGGGAGTCGTTCGAAATGGGAACTAGAGTACTCGCCACCGATACAGGTGGATTCCATGACACTGTATTTACTGAGGGAGTGAGACAAAACGGATGGCGTTTCGACAGACACGAAGACTGGAATAGCGATGCACAAAATGACGCTATTAGAGCAAAAGTTACCGAGGCTATTGCCGAAGTAAAAGGTGCTCTCTATCCAGATCCTGCAGTTGAGCCTGTAACTGCTTCACACGCAAAAGTAGCGTTCCATACTCAAACGCAAAAAATCATGACAGATGCAAAACACTCTACATGGACGCAGACTCCAGATGGATCTCCATCACCTATAGATAAGATGAGAGCCGTCTATGACCTAGCTATTGCAAGACAGCAGGAGCGTGTTAGAAATGGCGGTCGTGGGTATGCTCACTTCGATCTGGGCACAGCCAGAGGTATCGAGATTATCTGAGACTAAGAACCTAAATTATACGCTCTAGTAAAACTTAAGCCTCCGAGAGAAGAATCTCTCGGAGGCTTTCTTTTTTTTGAAGATCTGTTTATTTTTTATCACAAGATCGGTAATGTGAGGAGAACTACAAATACTTATGCCCATTTATCGGAATGTGCATAAAGGAATCTTTTTCATGTCAATAGCATGGCTTTTTTTATTACTCGCTGGATTTTTTGAGATCTGTTTCACCATTGCTTTAAAGTTTAGCGAAGGCTTTAGCAAATTCATACCAAGTATCATTACAGTAGTCTTTATTGTACTTAGCTTCTTCTGTGTATCACAGTCGATGAAAACGATACCTATCGGTACCGCCTATGCTGTATGGGCAGGTATTGGAGCTGCCGGCACTGTTGTATGCGGCATCATCTTCTTTGGCGACTCTTATCATATCATTAGACTGATTTCGATCATGCTCATCATCATCGGAATCATCGGACTAAAACTGGTACATGTAGATTAAACCTTAAAGGACTCCAACATGCTAAGCCTTCTATTTTGGACTCTTGGCATCTTCTTTCTATTAAGGCAGCTAGTCATAGCTGCCTATAGAAAAAAATGGAGCTTTGTTTCTATCCTTTTGTGCTGTTTTTTTGCTTGCATCTCTATTTTGTTAACACCTCATGCGATAGCTTCCTTTTCTATGGAGACTTTTGCATGGACAGTAGCTATCCTAAGTTCTGTGCTATATTTTGATTTCTATCATCTAAAACAGGGCACGTTTGCATTTTCTAAAATAAGGGCTTTTTGCGGCCTTAGTTTCTCCGTGTTTGCCCTCCTGCTTATTTTCTCTTTATCACTGCCTCATTTGTATAGATCTGAAACCTTGCTTTATATTCGTATGACTGCAGAGAAAAAACAAGAGGTGATCTCATGGAAGACACCCTCAGGTCCTTTAATGACACAGAAGGTTACAGCTCATCGAATCGAAATCACAGATACGATAGGGTCTGTAATTTTCGATGATTATCTCTATGGCGATCTAGCAACAATAAGGCTAAAATTCATCAATTTCCCCAGATGGATGCAGTGGATAGGATTTCCCTCTCTTTGGCAGCCGGATGTAATCAGTACAGATTATCTGTCCCTACAGAAAAAAAAATCAGCTCCCACGGAAACGTTTTCACTTAACTCTGAAGAGAAAAACCTATGGCAGAAAATAGTATGGGGATTTTGGGATACAGTATTTTTTTTTGATGACCACTTCTTCTTTATCCATAGCTGTAGTCTTAATTCCACTCACCTGCCTCTACTAGATAAAAGAGGTTCTCCCATCAAAGGATCTTTTATTCTGCAGATATCCGCAGAAAGTAAAGTCCCCTATCTATTAGAAGATCGTGAATTGAAATTAAGAGAAAAATAAAGTAAAATAGTTTTTTACACTCATCTTATAGGCAATTTATGCATGTGATACGAACTTTCGGTCATCTTTTAGGAGGAACACTTCTCGTTGCAGGAACAAGCATTGGCGTCGGAATGCTTGCCCTTCCTATAGCTACTGCAGAAGGAGGATTTTTCCCTTCCCTTCTAGTTTATGCAACATGTTGGATTTTCATGCTTGGCACAGGTCTTCTGATATTAGAAGCCTGTATTTGGATGCCCAAAGAAGCCAATCTTATCACGATGGCATCTAAACTTCTTGGAAAGCCTGGTAAAATCGCCTGCTGGGCTCTATATTTATTTTTATTTTCCTGCCTTATGGTAGCTCACGTAACAGGCGGTGGCAACATTGTAGCGGAACTTAGCTCAGGATCTATTCCCTATAGCACAAGTGTTTTGCTTTACACCTTAGCTTTTGCTCCGGCTGTATACCTTGGAACACTCTGGGTCGATAGATTGAATCTTATACTTATGCTCGGTATCGTTTTCTCTTATGGTATTTTTGTATTTTCTGCGCTGCCATCTGTTGATACTAAGCTTCTTTTTACAGGACAGCCTTCTAAAGCATGGCTTGCCTTGCCTGTCGTATTTACAGCTTTCGGCTATCAAAGCCTGATCCCGACGCTTATGAGCTATTTGAATCGCGATGTAAAAAAAATGCGTCTTGCCCTGATCCTGGGTACATCGATCCCCTTTTTCATTTACATATTATGGCAAATCATCGTTTTAGGGATTGTTCCCCTTGATGCACCAGGAGGTCTTGCTGATGCATTAAAAAGCGGAGAAAATGCTGTATCTCCCCTGGGTAGATTTCTTCACAACCCTGCCCTTTTATCAGTGGGACAAGCTTTTGCTTTTTTTGCTCTGACAACTTCCTTTGTAGGTATTTCGATAGGATTCGTAGACTTCCTTGCAGACGGACTGAAAGTGCGTAAAAAAGGACTTTCCAAACTGGGTCTTTGCGCGCTTGTATTCATACTGCCGATGATCATATCCCTCATCGATCCATCGATATTTCTGAAATCATTAAATCTCGGTGGTGGCATTGGGGTGGCACTGCTCCTTGGAGCTATGCCAGTACTTATGATCTGGTCGGGAAGGTATGTACAAGGCTACTCACTCAAACATAAGCAGCTGCCTGGAGGCAAAGTGCTTCTCTCTATAATGCTTGCGTTTATTGTATTTGAACTTGTGATTACACTGTCTTAAGTAAGGCTCATGACAAGTTTTCCCTTAACTCTTCCTGATTCAAGCAGGCGGTGCGCTTCTTGCACCGTCTTTACAGAAAAGTCTGTAGCAAGCTCCACAAGAGGAAATATAAGAGCTATTTTTTAGTTAAGGATGTATTTCTGCAGATCTCGAAAGACGATTCATAAGAGCTCTATCATGCATGATTACCTCATCACAATAGACAAGCACCTCACTAAAACCTTCTGCATCAGCCTTTCTTAACATTGCATAGAGTGTTTTAGCTGAAAGAGAAAAAACCTCACAGGACTTGATTTCAGTTAAAGGAGAAGAAGCAAGAAGCATACGATAAACACTTGGCGTTACTTTCAAATACTCTAGAAGATCTTCTTTTGCATAAAACAGTTGTACTCTTGCCTCTGGTGCGTAGTGCTTATATTTCATGCCAGGAGAAACAACTGGACCATCTGTTTTATCACTAGAGGCTATAGCAACAGTCTTTTTAAGGACCGACTGAATCTGATCCTTAGTGATATGACCAGGTCTTAGTATCGTCGGAATATCTCCAAGTAGGCTGATGACAGTAGACTCGATTCCAATTTCTGATGAGGGACCATTAACAATGGCTGATATCTTCCCATCAAAGTCATGAAGCACATGGGTAAACTCTGTAGAACTCGGTTTTCCTGAGATGTTTGCAGAGGGAGCAACCAGCGGCTGACCTACTTTTTCTATAAGAGCTAAGGCGAGTGGGTGGCTTGGCATACGGAGCGCTATAGAATTAAGCCCTGCCGAAACAAGGGATGGAACCTCATCTGTTTTCTGAAGCACAACGGTCAGAGGCCCTGGAAAAAAAGCCTTATAGAGCAGAAAAAAGTCATCGGGAATATTTTTGGCAATCCTTGTAAGTTGAGAGAGGTTACTTATATGTGCAATAAGTGGATTATCTGAGGGTCTTCCCTTTGCAATAAAGATCTTCTCAATAGCAGACGGCAGAAAAACACAAGCCCCAAGACCGTATACGGTCTCAGTAGGAAATGCGACAATTTCTCCCTGCAGCAGAAGCTCTGCGGCGCGTGATATATCTGATGAGCTAAGGATCTCTGTTGTGCTTGTAGTATCTGTTTTCATACAAGAGAGTATATCATGACTTTTGGTTTAATTCAAAAGAGCTCGCTTGCTTAACAATTATTTTTTTAGCAAATTATTTCTGGAACGTAAATCCTTGCTCTTCTAAGATTAGCAACTAGTTAATTTTAATTTTGGAGAATCAGAGATGAAAAAGACAGGATCAATTGTTCTTATCTACGGACTTTTAGTCTTCGTTGGAGGACTCATTGGACATTATAAATCCGCAAGTATCCCCTCTTTAATCAGTGGAATCGTTTTCGGAATCTTACTACTTATCTCTGCTTTTGCGATGTTTAAAAAGAAACCTTGGGGTCAGTGGAGTGCATTATTACTAGCTTTTATCCTCGATGCCTTTTTCACATGGCGTTTTGCCAAGTCTCTAAAATTCTTCCCTGGAGGATTTATGAGCCTTGTAAGCCTTGCTATGGTGATCATCCTAGCTCTTCGTATAAAGATGTCTCATAAGAGACGTTAAAGCCCTTCTTGTAACAAGAACTTATTCTCAAAAGTGTCGATCGAATCCACTGCTGCTTGCTAAAAGCAGTGGATTCGATCTTTGTGAAAAACCGCCTAAATTCAGCGTTGTAACAAAAAATACTCAGTCTCTAATCGACTAATATCCAACGCCTTACAACATATACACAGGCTTCATCCATAGTTTTGGATATAATTACCCCTATATCCCAACCATTAAAGAGGACATATTACTAACGTAATACCCGTGCAGCTACTGCTTGAACCTGTGGAGCTGCCGCTGGAGCAAGTGGAGCGTGAACTGGAGTGCCGAGTATTGGATGTCCCATGCTTATTTCCTATTTAAAAAGTTTAAAAATTGCATAAATTTTAAACGAAAATCAAATTAGCTGCAATTAAATCGCATCTTTCCTATAACGACGATGAGCTGGGAGCTTAAAAAATTTTGTATAGATTCCTTTCAGTGATCATCTGCATAATAAGGCTCTACATGCACGATTACGTCACGAACACAGGGCCAGGCAATTTGAATTTCATGGCGCACCTTCTGGGTAATCTCATGGGCTATTTCCACTGACATATGAGGGTCAACTTCTATATCTATCGATACATGAGCATCTGGGCCATACACTTGGATACGTAGTTTTTCTGTAGCAAGGACACCTGCCACTCTCATCGTAGCTTCCCTTACTAAAGTAAAGTACGTCTCTTCAGGAGTACGATCAAGCAGTTGATGGATGTTATTTTTAGCAGCATTAGCGCCAATAACAATCATAAGTACTGCGATAAGGACCGCTCCCAAGTGGTCAATCATCACACTATACACTGGAAAGTACGCAGCAAATACTAAAGCTACCATCGCAAAAAGACTGTTGATGCTATCGATACGATAATGTACGGCATCAGCAAGTAGAGCTGGGCTATTTTGACGTTTAGCTGTCCTTTTGAGATGCCTATAGCCAATTTCGAGAAGGACAACAGCTACCAGTGGAATGATCCATGTGTGAGGGCTTATTACACCCATGCTTTTTCTATGAAGAAGAGTATTGAGCTGCTGGAAACACATCACAGAGCCAAGAGCTGATAAAAGCACACCGAGTTGAAGACCTGCGATCGGCTCAAACCTGCCATGCCCGAATGGGTGATGCCGATCGGGAGGTTTAGCGGCAAGCTTAATACATAAAATGAGAAGAAGACTCGATGCGATATCAAATAACGAAGAAAGAGCATCAAGTAGCAGGGCTGAGCTGTTAAAATAGACATATCCACCAAGCTCTGCAAGTATGATGCAAAAGCGTAAAATGACACCGCGCATAGCCGTTGAAATCATTTGCCGTCTACGCAGATCGCGCAATTCTTTTACAGTATCAGGAAGAGGAAGTATTTTTGGAAATTTCGACATAATCCTTACGGTTTGCTTCTTTGATTCACCACTGACCAATCAATATTGCTGAAAAATGCTGTGATGTACTTATCACGATCCAGTCCATATTGCGGCATATAAGCATGTTCAAATACATCCATAACGAGCAGTATCGTAGCACCCGCTAAATGACCTAAATCATGCTCATTGATCCAGACATTAAACAATCTTCCATTTTTATTGTCTTTACAAAGAATGGCCCAGCCAATGCCTCGCATCATTCCTGTAGAGATAAAATCTGTTTTCCAAAGCTCATACGAACCGAATTGTTTGGTAAGAGTAGATACGACATTTGGAGCAAGCGATGCATCCCCTTTTCCTCCTAAATTATCAAAATAATACTCATGGAGTTTCATGCCATCATATTCCCAGCCAAAACGTCTTTTTATGGCTCCATAATCATACGAACGTGTAGAGCCCGAGGCGTTAAGTGAAGCAAGCTCACTCATGATGAGATTTGTATTTTTGACATAGCCTTGATAAAGAGTAAAATGCATCTTTAATAGCTCATTGCTAAAGCCTTCCATACCCAAAAGATACGAATAATCTTTGGCTGTATATATAGAAGAAGTGGCCTCTGCAGAAGACGCTGGCTTAGTATCTGCCTGAAGGGCAAATGAGGAAATGAGACTTAGTACACCAAGAGTAAATATACGCATAAATAACACCTAAAAATTTATTGAATTTTGCTAAAAATCATACTTTATTAGCATTTAAAAATTTATATGTACACAAAATCGATTTCTTAAGTCTGATAATATATTATTCTTATTCCAATTTTGGTATAATAGTATAAAAAACCTATGTATTTAATATGACAATTACAGGACCACTAACTAGCAAGGCATTACAGCCCGCAAATCAGCTTCCAATCAAAGCTGATACGGCACTGCCTGACCTACCAGCTCCGACAATTGACCCTAATGCTGTAGGCCGCCTGCCAAGCGTGTTTAATCTACTATCGCTACCCTCTGATTTCTTTTCAGCGCTATCAGCTCTTTGGAAAGCACAGGCTATAGGAGATGCGGAAGGAGAAATCGACGCTACGCTGCGATTATCCTCACTTCCTTTAAATGCCCTTTCCTCGATTTCCGATATCGCTAATTTTGTATTGATAATCGGAAGAATTGCAAGCTTTGTAAGGGTCTCGATTTCCCCCTTTACTTTTTTACCCTTGAGCATTTTATCTTCCATAAATTTTATAGGTCTTGCTTTATCCGCAATTGAATCTGTAGTAGAAGCAGTAGCGGTAGATAGACAAGTGAAGTTCTTATCCAATTTCCATTTAAACTCCGTGGAAAAAATAGACAACTACTTCAATGAAACAGATCCCCAAAAGAAACGTGCCCTCCTAGCGCAAAGCTGCAGCCACCTCTGCCATAAAAAAGGGCTACCTATTTCCAGTGAATTAGTTGCTAAATTACAAAGACTAGAGGTTCTGCTGCTATTTGCAGGTTCGACAGATCAAGAACTCTTATCTCAAGCTGAAGAAGTGCTGAAAGAAGCATCAAACCAAATCTTGCTAAAGGATGCTGAAGTGTTGCAAGACCAGTTCCTTACACTCTCCCCTTCTGAAAAAGACAAAATAGAGAAGATAGCAAGACGCAAGTTCCCTTCGGCTCCTCCTGAAAAAATAGCTAAAGAGATTGAACATTCAAGCCTTGAAATACTTAAAGTGAAAAGCAATAGCTTAGCAAGAAGGGTAGAGCCTTGGTGCTCTAAAGAGCTATCGACAAAGCTTACGCCCGCTTTACAGAATATGAAATCATCCGATCCAGAAGTTAGAAATCAGGCCGCTAAAGAAATAAAAGAGCTTCTTTCTACTACAAAAATCCAAGCAAAAAAATACTTGATCTATCACATTGTTTCTTTGTGTGTCTTTGTAGCATCGACAGCTCTATTTATAGCTCTTATAGCTAGCTGCCCACCGCTTATACCGCTATTTATTCTTACAGGCCTCGGTGTTGTATCCACAACAAGTTACCTCTTATATTGCGCAAGCATCAATCAAAGAGGTTGGAAGCTTTCTGCAAAAGATTGTATCCCCTCTGTGGTAAAGTATATCTACAAGAAGGGTCAGGATTTATATAATAACTATACAAAGCCAATGAAAGACAGACTCGTCACTCAAGTGACATCATCTGCAAGCCTTAAAAGATCGTACCAAGCGACTTAATGTGTAATTGGGGCAAAAAGAACCCCTTTCATATTATCCAAAAAAGCGTCCATATCAGGATATGTAGGCTCATCTAAGTTGGGGTCATCATTATAGATCAGCCAGCCTTGATCTGTTTTAACAAGTGTTAAATCACAGATTTTCCGACCTGCATCAAGATAGCTTAAAGTAACACATTTTATCTGCCTATCATGAGCATTTGTAAGCTGATCTTCTAAAATGGCCGCAAACTCATCCTTTCTAAAAAGGAAAGCCCCACTCTCTTTATCTGATAAAAGAGCCTCAGTCTGAAGACGGTCCATTTGATGCCAAGCATCATGAACGATATCTACTTTAGCAACCTTCAATCCTGAGACTTCTAAATGAATTTGAGAAAACTCTAAAAATAGACGAGGCAGACTCTGAAGGCTTGGAAGAAGGCGAGACATAAGACGTATTGTCTTTACCGTTTCTTGCAGTACTCGAAGTGCCTCCGGTTGAATCCCTTCCTCTGAGCTCTCAAGGCTTTGCTCAATAAGCTCACACTCGAGCTTTTCTTTTCTCGCAGGACTCGTGAAAACTTTGAAACTAAGGGGTCTCCAAAGAGATAGCTCACCAGAGGTCATTTCGGGAGATACTTCGTTAAAGCGTAATTCCCCACTTTTCTTATGGATAAATGCTTGGTAGATCTTGTCCTGCAGCTCCGTATTAGATGTCGTCTGTTGGCTAGATTTTTTGAGCAGGACTTTAAATAACTCGACATTTCTTCGTACAACGTCGCTTTCTACCTTAAGTTTCATATAGTGTACTTCCCTAAAAAGGTCAAAATGATCAGATAACCTAGTCTGATGTCACTATACCAATAAAGATTTTTTTTACACGCGAAAAGTAAAAAACGATTAGAGAGAGGTCTTCTTATGCTGCTCAGCCATTTCCGATGCTCTATGATAGCAAGCAAAAAGTGTCTTGATAAGTCCCGAACGCACCCCTTGTTTTTCCATTTCATTAAGACCTGCAATGGTCGTTCCACCAGGTGAAGAAATTTGCATTTTAAGCTCAGCTGGATGCTTTCCAGAGTCTTTTAATAAAGCGATTGCTCCTTCAAAAGCTTTGATGACAAGCTCTTTTGCGTCATCAAAAGAAAAACCAAGAGCGACTCCCCCTTCCATCATCGCCTCTAACATCACATAGATGAATGCAGGAGATGATCCGCAAAGAGCCGTAAAGCCTTCCATCTTAGATTCTGGTAGAAAATAGACAAGTCCCATCCCAGAAAAAAGATCAGAGATCTTAGCTTTGAGAGGTGGATCGAGAGAGTCCGCAACACCTATGATCCCCTCACCTGAAGTAAGAGCGAGATTCGGCATTGTCCTTACAATATGAGTCTTTGGAAAAGACGACTCTAACACTTTGGTATCGGCACCAGATAAAATGCTTATCACGATTTTACCTGCAAGATAAGGGCTTAGAGACTTGGCAGCAGCCTTTAAGTCCTTTGGCTTAAATGAAAGCAATATGACATCCGCTTTTTGAGCTGCCTCTTCAGAACTTAAGATAGGAGCCTTGATCTCGGAGGAGAGGTCTTGTAATTTTGCAGGGTCTCTGCCGCAGAGATATACCTCATGCTTTTGTGCCCAAAACCTGGCAAAAGCAGATCCCATAACGCCACATCCGATGATCGCAATCTTCATTTGTTCTCCCAGTTGAGTTCTATCCCTTTACTATCTTCCAGAACGAGATTTCCATCTGTAAAGCTAAGGGTCATAAACCCTGTATTCTTTGTATGAACGCGCCGGTCATCAGCTCCTGTGAGCTCTGCAATTAGGGCCTTAATCACTCCACCGTGCGTTACTACCATCATATGCTGAAGAGTATTTTGCGTGCAAAGGCCATGTAAAAAAGGGATGACTCTATCTAGCACCTCACCATAACTCTCAGAGGTCTCGGTGTACTTGAATTTCTTCCTCTCTTCCCAAGATAGCCCTTCATACTCAGAAATCTTCTCTTTATAATGCAGGCGAAATTCTTTCCAAAGCTGTCCCTCAATTTGACCGTAGCTTACCTCTCGCAGCGCTCTATGAGCTTCTACAGAATGGGAAAATCTTTGAGCTATGATCTCTGCGGTTCTAAATGCTCTTTGAAGATCTGAGCTACATACTTTTGTTATAGGTAGGTGCTGCAGTTCTTCATAAAGCTGCAAAGCTTCCTGAATCCCTGTGCCATCTAAGGGACGGTCGATAGAGCCTTGGACTGTTCCCTCTGCATTCCAGTCCGTCCTTCCATGACGAACAATCGTTAGTTTTACTCTATTCATACCTATCTCACTGTTTAGTCTAGACGTATTTAATAACTTTTTTTTATAGTGTGCCAAAAGGCAGAACCCAATGATAATCAAACTCCATAATAAACCTCAGGCGAAATACGCTCCAGCGCTCCTTATTAGCTACTATAGGCCTATACTTCTAGGTTTAGTGATATTCATAACTATCTCTTATTTCTTTTTTGATAGACCGATCGCTTACTATTTTCATGGCAATGTATCCTCTTTCGAAGGTCTTGCTGAGTTTGTATCCGATGTGATGAACCCATTTACCCTTCTCATCGCGATACCCATCCTCTATTTTTTAAATAGATCCTTTTGGAAAAAGGACAAGCTCACAGAGCCTTTGAAACTTCTGGTATTTGCTCTGCCTTTTTCTTTTCTTATCACGAAGATCTTTAAATTCATTCTAGGAAGATACCGTCCAAAAAGTCTTTTTAGCGAGGGGCTGTATGGATTTCATTTTATAGGATCTTCAAGCAGTGAGTTCTCATTCCCGTCAGGTCATGCCTGCATGATTGGAGCGATCATGGGCGTTATCGCCCTCTACCGTCCCAAATACACACTCCATCTTATTGCGGTTGGAATTGTTCTTTCATTTTCAAGAGTCGTAGAAGGAGACCACTTTTTAAGTGATGTAGTCGCAGGTGTCATTTTAGGCTCGCTCGTAAGCCAGCTTCTTTATGTACTTATGAAAAAACAAAAAATCCAATTTTAACAAGGCCTATATGACAGATCAATCAGAACTTGAAAAAGCAAGACCACTATCAGCCCCGGTAGATCCCCTACTTTATCACCGCTGGTCACCACGCAGCATGAGCGGAGAGTCTCTGGATGAAGAAGATATAAAAGCCCTTTTCGAAGCAGCTCGCATCGCTCCCTCATGCTATAACGCGCAACCTTGGCGCTTTATTTACGCAACAAATACAGATCCTGAATGGAATGCCTTTTTAGATCTACTTGTAGACTTCAACAAAAGTTGGGCCAAAAATGCTGGTATGCTTGTCATCATAGCGTCTCGTAAAAGATTTGAGCACAATGAAAAACCTTCTCAAACCCATAGCTTTGATACAGGCGCTGCTTGGATGTCGCTCTCTCTTGAAGGATCACACAGGGGCCTTGTTGTTCACGGCATGGGAGGCTTCGATTATGAAAAAGCTGCGCTTGTAGCAAAGCTACCCGCTGACTTTCAAGTAGAGGCGATGGCAGCAGTGGGAAAAAAAGCTCCTAAAGAAAAGCTGCCTGAGCAGCTGCAAGCCAAAGAAACTCCTTCAGGCAGAAGACCTTTGTCAGAAATGCTCTTCAAGGCAAGCTTCCAAGGAAAACCTTAAGAAGAAGTCATCGCATGGGCAGCGATCCATCCCGTCGTCCATGCATTTTGAAAATTAAAGCCGCCCGTTATCCCATCAGAATCTACCACTTCTCCAGCGAAGAAAAGTCCTTTGCAGAGCCTACTTTGCATGGTCCTCGGATCGATCTCTTTCCAGGGAATTCCCCCACAGGTAACAAACTCATCTTTGTAAGTACTTTTTCCATCGATTGCAAAAACACTACGAGATACCACTTGCACTAAGGCATGAAGATCATTTTTAGAAAGATGTGCCCACAGTTTAGCTTCTGGCATGCCACAGAATTCTACAAGCTTCTTCCATAGGTTTTTAGGAAGAGTAAATAACGGAGTTAAAGAAATAGGCTTAGATGCATTTGCATTTTTACTCTCAATAATCGCCTCTCGAACCTTTTGCTCTGACAAATCGGGAGCCCAATTTACAAGTAGATTGGCTTTGTATCCTTTTTCAGCAAGAACCCTCGCACCCCATGCGGATAGTCTCAATATTGCAGGGCCGCTCACCCCCCAATGGGTGATAAGTAGAGGCCCCTCTGATTCTATGCCGCTGCCTTCGATGGCAACTTTTACAAAAGAGGCTGCGACACCACTTAATTCCTCAAGTCTTCTATCTTTTATATTAAAGGTAAATAGAGAGGGAACTGGCGGTATCACGGTATGACCGAGCGCCTCTGCAAGAGCATACGATCTCTGCAGACCACCTGTCGCAAGAAGAATGCTATTACATTCTACAACAGTTCCATCTTTGAGATGCGCTAAGAGACCACCTTCCGTTTTTTGAATCTGCAGAACTTCACTCTCCAGCTGAATTTTCACTCCAAGAGCTTTAGCTTCTTTCATGAAGCAATCGATGATTGTCTGTGAAGTATTGGTAGAGGGAAACATTCGTCCATCAGCTTCTACTTTAAGAGTTACCCCTTTACTTTCGAGCCAATCGATCATGTCTTGGGGTTGAAAAGTATAAAAAGCCTTCTTGAGTACGTCTTCTCCCCGCGGATAACGACGGGATAAAGCTACCGGATCGAAACAATTATGGGTGACATTGCATCTTCCTCCCCCTGAAATTTTTACTTTAGCTAAGGGTTGGCGTGTTTTTTCAAAAATAATGACCTCGGAGCTTGGCGCTAAACTTGCTGCAACAATCGCAGAGAAGAAGCCTGCCGCCCCGCCGCCGATAATTCCTATCCTGTTGATAGATTGACTCATAGAAATACTTTCCTGCCGGTAAAGGGTAATGAGTATAGCAAAAAAGGCTCTATTTTAGAGAAGTAAAGTTTGGAGTTTCTTAAAGGACTAATAATCAAGAAACTTGAAGACAAAAAAAATCGAGCAAGCCCTGTACTTGCTCGACAAAATTCTTTTATAAGATCACCTGGCGCCACTAACGTCGCAGCCTGATAATCTATTCAGGGTTTACTGACTATCGGCGTGCAGCTTTTTTTGTTGATCTACGAGCTGTTTTACGAGCTGTTTTTTTCGCAGTAGATCTTTTTGCTGTTTTACGAGCAGTTTTTTTAGCTGTTCTTTTCTTTGCCATATAAAATCTCCTTGTTTATAGGGCTTTTAACTATTGATGCTTTGCCACTAGGCATGCACTCAAACTATTTACTCCCTATAATTATCAATATACTAAAAGTTTATTTATTTTTAAAAACTTTTTTTTAATTATCTTTAAAATTGAACTAACTAAAAAACTAAAAAAACCTTTCAGATCCTATTCTCGACGGACATTTTACTGAAAAAAATTTTTTTATTTTTTTTAAAAAATTTATAATTTCAGACTAAATAAATACTAAAAAAACAGACTTTCTTTTAAAAATAATAAGAAAAAAGAACTAAAACGAACTAACTTCAAAGAAACATAAGGGGCTGTAATAGCCCCTTAGTATATGACTTACTTCTCTTCAATAGTGATCGACTTAATTACATCACCTTGTTTTATTTTACGAACAACATCCATCCCTTCTACTGTCTGACCAAACACTGTATATTGGCCGTCAAGGAAAGGAACTTTGTCGAGTGTAATGTAGAATTGAGAACCACTTGAACGCTTCTCAGGATTCACTTGATCTGGAAGTCTTGCCCAGCAAAGAGCTCCAGCTTCATGAGGAAGTCCGATCTCCGCAGGAATTGTATAGCCAGGTCCCCCGCTTCCCGTTCCTTTAGGATCTCCCCCTTGAATTACAAAACCTGAAACAACTCTATGAAATGTCAGCCCATTATAAAAACCACCTTTAGAGAGCATGATAAAATTAGTAACAGACATCGGCGCTTGCTGCGGATATAAAACACAGGTGACATCCCCTTTATCTGTATGGATGACAGCAAAGTACTTTTTGTTTTTATCAAATGCCATCGGCTTGGTAGGTTCGGTAAACTTCATCTTTTCTTCTCCTTTCAAGGGTGAGAGCGCAAGCGTTGTGAGACAAAACAGAACGCTTAGCAGTAAATAATGCAAAGGCTTCTTCATATAAAGACCTCTTTGTTGTTAATAGTACTTAAGGTCTCAAACCATAGAAAATAGAGGATTAATCCTAAAGCTTTTTTCTGGTATAAAACCAAATAACTCTTTAGCAAAAGAGGAGATTTGCTAAGCTCCCATTATACAAGGAGCTTATTATGCAAGTGCGTTCTCTATTGATGATCTGTCTTTGCCTATGTTCTACATCCGATGCGGTAATGCCAGAGCAAAACTCGATAAAAATCGTAGACCCTGCCTCACAAAAAGCCGAGCTCATGCTTTTTTACACCCCTTGGTGCCCTTATTCTCAAAAGGTGCTCAACTACTTAAAGCAAATACATAAATCTGTTCCCATGAAAAATATCCAAAACGATCCTGCAGCAAAAGAGATCCTAAAGAATCAAGGGGGGAAATCCCAGGTGCCTTGTCTTTTCATCGACGGAAAAGCCCTGTATGAATCAGATATGATTATTGAGTGGATGGGAAATCACAAAGACCAATTATCGGATGCCTAAAACAATATGGGCAAGTCCTTAAAGACTTGCCCAAATAGAAAAAAACCAATTTTTCTAACTAGAAATTACATACCTTTATGGTTTTTTCTTTCTTGGTTAGGATGTTGTGGTTTTTGGCCTGGTTGGCTAGGCTGTTGTTGCCATTTGTTAGGATTTTGTTGTGGGTTCTGTTGTGGTTGTTGTGGTTTGCCTGGCTGTTGTTTCATTTGTTTCATATAAATCTCCTTGAATTGTTAAGAGAAGGGGCGCTCGCCCTGCAGGGTTTGTTCCCCTCTTCATATACTAATTTAAATCTTTTATTTTAAAAAATGAACCTTTTTCTAATATTAATTATATTATCAGCCACCTATTAATTTCATAATAGTTTAAAAATCAGCAGACTAGGACCTAGTATATTTTTTTTAAATTCCATGGAAAAGACTTCACATCTTTTGAGTTATCGAATAAATAAAGAATAACATCTTGTCATGAAGAAACACACCTATGCTAGCCTCTAGTAAACCACGGCGCGTCCTAAGCGTTTTCATACTTGCGATGATGAACGTCTCGATTATGCTGAGCCTCAGAAGCTTGCCTCTTGTTGCAGAATTTGGCTTAAGCTGCCTTTTTTACTTTTTTATAGTAGCGATCTTCTTTCTGGTCCCTTGCGCCTTAGTATCGGCCGAGCTTGCCACAGGATGGCCCAAATCTGGCGGAGTCTATGTATGGGTAAGGGAAGCCTTAGGCGATAAGTGGGGCTTTTTTAGCATTTGGATGCAGTGGGTGCATAATGTAGCTTGGTATCCTGTTATCCTTTCCTTTGTAGCGACAACTCTGGCTTATGTTGTAGCTCCAGGTCTTATCAACAATAAGTTCTATGTCATAGCCGTTATTCTATTTAGTTTTTGGAGTATGACCCTTCTGAATTACTTAGGGATCAAAGTATCTAGCTTATTTAGCAGTACGGGAGTGATTGTGGGAACGATCGTTCCTGGCATCTTTATCATAGCCCTCGGCATCAGCTGGATTGCTATGGGCAAGCCACTCCAAATAGCCTTTACGCTGGATGCTATCATCCCAGAGTTCACTGGCATTGGCGGATTTGTTTTTATGGCTGGCTTATTTTTAGCGTTTGGAGGGCTCGAGGTATCTGCAGCCCTTGCCGGAGAAGTAAGCAACCCCCAAAAGAACTACCCAAGAGCCATCATCCTTTCAGCTCTGATTACTTTCGTGCTCCTTGTACTTGGAGCTCTTGCAATAGCTGTCATCATCCCTACCGCAAAGCTCTCCCTTGTCGGAGGTTTAATGGAGGCTTTTCAAGTCTTTCTGCCCTTTTTTCATTTAGAATGGATGATTCCCGTTCTTGGCGTACTTCTTATCATTGGCGCTATTGCCGAGGTAAACTCATGGATTATCTCCCCTGTTAAAGGTCTGCATGCAACAGCCGTACACGGGAACCTGCCACCCTTTTTACAAAACCTCAATAAGCACGGCACACCAACCCACCTTCTTTTTTTTCAAGCGCTGATTGTGACAGTGACCTCTTTTGTATTTCTTTTTATGCCAAGTATCAGTAGCAGCTTTTGGATCTTAACAGTCCTTAGCGCTCAGAGCTATCTGATCATGTACATTTTGATGTTTATTTCAGCGATAAGACTAAGATATACCAAACCCCATGTGCCAAGGGTCTATAAGATCCCCTTCCCTCATAAAGGGATCTGGATCGCCTCTATCATGGGCATAATAGCCTCTACCTTTGCTATCATAATAGGGTTTGTTCCTCCAAATCAATTGGCAGTCGGTAGCGTAGTGTTTTATGATGCCTTCCTGATTGTAGGGCTTCTTATCATGTGCGGGATTCCCCTTATTTTCTATCATATGAGAAAACCAAGCTGGATCATTAAGCAACCTAAAAATTAAGGGATAGAGATGCCTTTGTCCCTCAAGTTTTGGGACAAGTGATCCTGCGCGAGTTCCAGTTGGAGGAGCCCCTCGTGTTTGACTCGAAGCATCTTCTAACTCCTTTTCCAGTCGTTCTTGCTTATTTTTGACCTTTTCATAGTTTCGGCTTAATTTTTAAAGTGGATAGGTTTTTCACCTATCCTCTTTTCCACTTCTTCTTTTACTCATTTCCTTTGTCTTGGTATCTTAAAAACCAATTAAACTAACCAAAAAGAGGAGCGGCATTTCCTCCCCATCCCAAAGAATGGAGTTTCCATGCCGTCAATTATCATGAAACAGCCTCTAGCTGAACAGCTGCGTCCCAAAAGTCTTGAGAACTTTTACGGACATGAAACTATTGTAGGCGATGGAGGCTGGATTAAATCTACGATCGCATCAAAGAGACCACTGTCGGTGCTTTTTTGGGGACCTCCAGGGTGTGGCAAAACAACTCTTGCCCGCATTTACATGCAAGCTTTCGATGCGCAATCCGTCCACTTCCATCCAGCATCGCACGGCCTTGCAGATCTTAAAAAACTCTTAAAAGATAGAGAAGACCATCCCCTACTAGCAAGTAGGCCCCTTTTGCTTTTTGTAGATGAAATCCACAGGTGGAATAAAGCGCAGCAAGATGCTTTCCTTCCCTACTTAGAAAATGGGACGATTACACTGATTGGAGCTACCACAGAAAACCCCTCTTTTGTTCTCAATAGCGCTCTACTCTCTAGAATGCGGGTGATTTGTTTCTCCTACCTTCAAGAAGAGACCCTTTCTAAAATCTTAGAAAGGGCTACCTCTCAAAGCACTCCCCTTTCCCTTACAGATGAAGTAAAGCAGTTTCTAATAAAGAGCTCAGACGGCGACGGTAGATACCTGCTGAATATGGTAGAGACACTCCAGACACTCGGCTCTGGCCATATGATCGATCTGCCTTTAGTAGAAAAGCTACTCCAGAAAAAAGCAGCCTTTTACGATAGAGGCCAGGAGCAGCATTATAATCTGATATCAGCTCTTCATAAGTCGGTCAGAGGATCTGATCCTGATGCTGCACTCTATTGGCTATGCAGGATGCTAGCTGGTGGAGAAGACCCTAAATTTCTCGCTAGAAGGCTTGTACGCATGGCCTCAGAAGATATCGGCCTTGCAGATCCGCAGGCTCTGCAAATCACGTTAAGCGCATCAGAAAGCTTTGAGCGTTTGGGATCTCCTGAAGGCGAGCTTGCTCTTGCAGAGGCGGTTGTATATCTGGCTCTCGCTCCTAAGAGCAATGCGGTCTATACAGCGTATAAGGCGGCGAAAGAGTGTGCAGAGAAAACAACTCATATGCCACCACCACAAACTATCCGCAATGCTCCTACCAAGCTCATGAAGGATATGGGATATGGCAAGGGATACCAATATGACCATGACACACCGCATGGCTTTTCCGGACAAGAGTACTTCCCTGAAAATATGGAAAGGCAAAGCTTCTATCATCCGGTAGAAAGAGGTTTTGAAAGAGACATGAAAAAACGGAAGGAATTTTTCGAGACACTCAGAAAAAAACTGAAATCGTAAAGACAAAAAAAGGAAGACGATTTGTGATCTCATGCTAAAATGGTGGCAGCCGGCTCATTAAGCAATCGTACTGCGTCCTGCCCTCTATAAGAGGACCTGATGCCATGAGAACCTAAGGAAGAAGTGTTATATATCGATTATAAATCGCTATAGCTAAGAAATAAGTCGGAACTTACATCGTAGTGTAGGCTTCTTCTTAAACAAACAAATCGCCTTCGAAAAAAAGGGGCACCCTACGAGCTCTATATCGTCGTAGGGAATGAGGATAGTGAACCATCGCCTTCGCTAGATTACATCCCGCCCTAAGCTTATATTAACACGATTCTAATTATTTGTTAACACTGTATTTACATAATATTTACATAAGAAATCATCAAACTATTAAGAATAAACAATTTATCATTAAAAAATATTTTTAATAAGGATTTCGAGCAACTGTATAGAATCTAGTTCTAAACTCGTGAACACTCTGAATGGACTTCAAATTCGAATAAGAAGACTTCTCTCCTCCATTTATGTGAGAAAAGAAGTCTTCCTGTAGGTAATTACACCGAGTATATATCCGACTCGGGCTGTTGTGATGCAGCTCCAGCACCTTCTTGAGGAGCTGCCGTATCAGCAGCTTGATCAGAAGAATTACCCAACTGCAGGGCCTGCTGCTCAGTAGCGCTACCCTCTGCAGGTGGCGGTGGTGGTTGTGGTGAGTCTGCTAGTACAGCAGTAGCGTCGCCGCCATATGGAAGAACGTATGTATTTCCATCTAGATGTAGTTCATATGGTCTATACACCGTATCAGAATCAGGTGTTCTTGCAGAGGCTCTTGATGGAGCTCCAGTTCCTTCAGGTTCTGCTTCACCATCAGTTCCAACGTCTGATGGTTGACTCAAGTATACACCAGATCCGTTAAATTGGTGTGTCTGCTGGTAGCGTTGTGCGGCTGCAAAAGCTCGAGACACAAATTCCTGAGATAGCGCATCGTCTGCTGATACAGCAGAAGAGTCACCGGCAGCTGCAGTAGCTTCGATCATTTGTCCGTTAGCGTGTTGGTGATCAACAAACGTCTGTTGTGAATCCGGTGCTCTTGCAGAGGCTCTTGATGGAGCTTCAGTTCCTTCAGGTTCTGCATCACCAGCGCCTACATGGACAGAGATGCGCGGTTGTCTCATTGGGTATGGACCATGAGCTGTCGCGTCAAATTCTTCACTCCCGGATATACCAAGTATCGGATGTGATAAGCGTCCAGTAGTGACTCCTCTTACCGCAGAACTATTGGCCCATAAACTTGCTGGATCCCGAGATCCTACAGCTTCAGCAGGCTCTACGAACCCCGGGCGGATGGAGTATCTACGCGAAGCGGCTTCAGCAGCGGCTCCAATGGAGGGCTTAGGTCCAGGTATTTCCTCCATCCTACTTGTTGAAGGTAAAGGCTCTTCATCGCTTTTTGAACCTCCAGCTGCAGCTTGTTGTTGTCCTGGAAGTTCAACTGATGGTAGCGTTTGGCAGCGTTTACGGACCCACACAAAAAAACCACGTATTCGTGATGGATTATTTGCTGATTGTGAAGGATGCTGGCTTGCTAATGATGTTATAGAAGAAGCGTTTCCTGCTATGCCTTGAGAGGTTGGTGCAAGATCAAGTGGACGAGCATTGATTCTTCTTATGCCGTCAGTCTGAGTCCTGTTTGAATTGTGTGGTACAGGATGAATGCCTGATCCCACTAAAGGTGGTGTTGCCATAAAGATTGTCTCCTAACATGATGAGTTTAATTTTTTCCTTTCGGGTGAAGGAACGATCACTATAAAGTTAAGAAAAGATTAAGAAAAGAGCGATTAAAAAAAAGTAGTTTTTCTATGACACGCGAAGCTACGGCTGATTTATTTTTTTTCTAGATCTTCACATGCAAGAATTCTTCTTCGGTATACTTCGAGCATTTCAGACTGCTCGGGCGAAAGATGAACCAACTCCTTCATTGACAAATCTAAAACAGATTCAAATTCTTGTTTCAAAATACTTAAAGCAGCAGCTCGATCTTGATCATTTGTAGAAGAATTTAATGTTATTTCGTATCTCTGAATCACAGAAAAAGTACGAGCTACCGCAATATCACTCCGCAATTGCACATGATTAATCTTTTCAAAAGTCTCTGTTGTACGAGCTAAGAATTCAGAAAAACAGCTCCTAATCCTCTCATCTACACGAGGAACTAAACTATCAAGCCGACTAAGTCCATCAGCTATGGAAGCCACATCAATAGTTATTTCCATCGGCATTCTAAAATAAACACGACTGTCACACTCTTTCAGCCTATGCTCTAATGCAGCAAAATCATTGCCAAAAATTTCGGAGAAAGACTGCAAACGGGCCAAAGCAGAACTTATCCTAATCATGATAGGGAGTATAGCGAGTGGTGTCTGGTCAAGGGATAGAGGTTGCAACTGGGAGGCTGGCGGTAAAGGATCCACAACACTTTGCATTTGAGTGATGAGTCTTCCAACTAAATTCCCATCTGGGGAACCATCACCAGTAGGTGATGCTGACGCCAAGTATTCAGTATAAGAACCTATTTGTGGAACTAGTGGAAAGATGGATAAAGCCATAAAAACCTCGTTAATCAGTGTAAATAAATCATCAAAATAACTCCCTATCTAACAAGACAGAAAGATTCATATTGCTTCCTTACTCTTTACCTTCGGATGCTGAGACCGAAGTAGCTTGAGGGATAAATTCAGGATGTAACCGACTCTTTAATGGCTGAGTTAACTCGTCTATTTCCTCTTCACTCAGATTCTCCATTTCACGGTCTGCTGCAGCCTCTATAGCAAGAGCTGTCAGCTTTAGATTGGTTACCAGGTTTCTAGTAGCAAAGTCTGCATCGTCTTTAGGTCTATCAGATAGTCTGCATATCATCTCTTTGATGGTATTTTGCAAGTCGGGAGAATACCCACGAATTTTAGCTGAAACTTTTTCTCTTTCAGGCGCGAGCTCAGCAGCTAGTATGACTCGAGAACATTTTGTAAAAAGCTTTTGCGCATACTCTTTAATAGCCTCTGCAGCCTCTGCTCGATTATCTTCTTCTTCTTCTGCATATTTCACTTCCATTTCAAGAATTGCTTCCTGAATCAAATCAACAAGCCCTGGTCTATACTCTGGCATTTCTGCAAGCGCCGATGTAATAGCATCAAAAATAAATGATTTTGGAACTACACCGTCATCTTGCAATCTTGCAACTAAATTCAAGATATAGGCTTTGATCCTATCTGGTAAGCCCTCATTCTCTCTGATATGATTTACCAGCTGTGGTTTAAAAAGAACGGCTCGTTCCTCACCTGTATCCTTAAATAATCTGCTAGATCTGTAGATCTTTAATAACTGAAAATTGTTAAAAAATTTGGGTATATCGATACTGCTATACCTAGGTAAAATACCTTCCTTATTCATCCTTTCTTCTGCGCAAAGTGCTCTTATTCGTAATTCTTCTAACATCTCACTGTGCTCATGCGAAAGAATGATGCGTCCATTTATAACAGCTGATCGAACAGCTACAAATATCTCTTGCAATTCCTGTAAAAGGCGAGGTCCTAGAGGGGCAGATCGCTGAGCAAATCCCGGAACTTCTAAGGCGTCTAGACTCTCCAACAATCTTTCAATTTCACAAATAGAGCAAGCTACCTTTACATCAGTTTGCAATTGCAAATAATGAGTTTCTTCGAAGTCTTCTTTCAAAACTAGGAGCTGCTGCATGAAGTAACTCCTAGAAACTTCATCTATCCTAGCTATTAAACTTTCCAACCGGCTAAGACCGTCTTTAATTCTGATTTCATCGCGAGTCATTTTCTCTGGAATTCTTGTGGAACAAGTATTTGGATCGTGCTTTACAAAGAGCAGTACGCTTTCAAAAGTACCGTTCATAAAATATCTAGTGAATGACTGTAGATGGCCAAGGGCCTGATTTACGGAAGCGAAGATAGGGAATATAGCAGCTATCGCTTTATCATGTGGCAGTATCTCCCCCTCACCAGCCGGCGTGATAGCTACCACGGCTCTACCAGCTATAGAACTAGTTGATGACAGAGTGAAAGATGAGTCCTTAAAACTTGCAGCTGAGGCCAATCTTGGAACTAGTTTTGCGACGACGGGTGATGGCATAACAACCTCAGAACACAGAGCGGAAGATAAGTCCTTAGAACTTACAGCTGAGGCCAATGTTGGAACTGGTTTTGCGACGGGTGATGTCATAACAACCTCAAAATTTTGTGTGTAAAAAAATCAATCAACCCAATTTTTAGCTATTAAGCTAATCTAAGGAAAATATTAAGATTTTATAAATAAATACAATCAAAATCAGATGTTAGGACCAACAATCTAGAGAGTCTTTTGAGGCCCGGGCAATGGCTTTTTCTCTGAAATCATCCCAAAAGATCTATAGGCCAATCCCTATTAGCTGCAATTGCTACAAGGTTTTCTGTAATGAATGCCTCTATCCCTTCGGGAATAATCTCAGATAGAGCATCGATAAATTGCAGGCGGTGATAAAAGCATGCTCTTGGAAAGTGTTCAGGATCTTCCCCTGCAGAGTGCGCAAAATGGGGATAAGTCCTAAAAAGAGCCTGTTTTTGCTCAGGCGATAACCGTAGATAGATCCCTCGGAGAATATTATTAAGAACAGCATTCAATATGTTCTTATCATTAAGATGCTCAATACCGTGACTTGCTTTTTCTTCAAGGCTTAAAGTAGCATCTAAAGCATGGACAACTCCAAGAGGCCCAGTTAGAACAACACCTCTGCCAATAGCATCCTCTCTCCAATCATGCCAAAAGTTCCATACGCCAAGTCCTATAACCGTTTGTATAGGACCCGAAAGGGACGAAAAAAGCTCTAATAGTTTTCTATCACTACATTTTAAAACATATGCTTTGGTGAATGTACTTAAGGCTGTCTTTGAATCAGTCATTCTTGTTTTTTCATAATACTTCAACTCTTTCATCAATTTTAAAACGGTAGGTGTTGTAGAGTCCCATACATCAGGAGGAATGCTAGCTTGTCGCAACTGCAAATTCCCATTGAAAAATAATTCTTTTGGATAATTAGATGGAATCTTCATAAAGCTTGATAAATCCTTGGGCAAAGATCTCAATTGATTTGAGGAAAAATCAAGCATCCTTAACTCAGGAAAGAAAGAGAGAAAACCCTCTGGTATCGAAACTAAGCAATTACCTCTAACATTGAGGGATCTTAAAGGAGGTTTTTCAGTAGCTGCAAAAAAAGTGGTCTCATCTAAGACTAATTTCGAGATATAACACCCTTGGAAATCAAGTGATGACAAGTTAGGAAGCCCCCAAACAAATGAAGGGACCTCAGTGATATAATTCTTCCGCGCTGTAAATACCGCTAGCTTTTTTAGGGATTCCACCTCATCGGGAACAGCGGAAAGAGCGTTATTAGATATATCTAAGGTTTCTAATCGAGGGAATCTAGATAAAAGACCTGCAGGAAAAGAGGAAATCCCAAGCCATGAAAAATCGAGGTTAGTTAGTAACATGCAAAGTTGCTGAACATCAGGCCTTTCCAACCACTGCCGCTTATCCTGCAATTTTGCGTCAAAATCAGTATCTGAAAGTGGTGAAACACACTGTGCATGAACAAGTCTATAGAAATCTGCTGATATCTCTACTTGCAATGCTGCAAAAGTTTTGATTGTTTGTAAGATCTGTAGGTACTCTGAAATAAGAACCTGATCTGCGAGATCCTTAGCTTCCCCTTTAGTTTCAGATAATCTTTGATCAAGAGCTAGCAGTCTTTCTCTTATCGCATCAAGTTCTAATTTAGCCTGCTCTGCAGCGAAATTCCGATACTCTTCATCGATCAAGGTTACAATCTTTTTTAGATCTGTTATTTTTTTGGTAAATTTCTCTTGTGACAGCTCTGTACCTGCATCATCTATTTCTTGCTGGAGTGCAGTATGATAAAAATAAATTCTTTTATGAGCGTGGCTGGGAATCTCAAGCGCGATCTGATTATAGATTAAAAATTCATCTCGTTTTTGTACTGCATCTTTAACAGCAGACTGGTCAAGGAATCTTTCTATCAATCTCGCAGAAAAAACCAACTGCCTTCTTTGCAGAGCTATAAAAAAGTTCTCTGCTTCTACAAAGGCAGGTTTTTCATCATATCCATGGATATGATTTTTATCTCCCAATCTTTCAAGCTTAGCTCGAAATGTTAGAAAATTTTCAAACAAATGACCTAATGTTGAATAAGATAAAGATGAATTCTTAATGCCCCGAAGGAAGAGTTCTTTCAATCTTATAGCTAAAACAAAACCTGCAGAATCAGAAAGTTGTTTTACTGCATCCGTCTCTCTTACATCAAAAACAATAGAAGAAGAGGGATCTGAAAGACGGACGATCTGGGGTTTATAGGCTTCGTGCATTAACCCTTCGCACTTAAGTACAAACTCCAAAAGAGCACCTTTTTCTGGTCCAATTTTGCTATCTGCATGTTTTTTTAACAAACTACAAAATGAAGAAAATCTCATTGGATCTTTTATAAAAGAAATAAAAACAGGCATAAGTAGATCAATATTCTCAGAAAACAAGACAGAAATATTCCTGTCACAATCAGCAGTAAGGTTTGCTTGAAAAATATCGATTTGAGAAATAAGGCCGAGTGCATTTGAGACGTGATACCCCCTCTCACCTATGATAAAAAGGGATCGAGCTCGTCTAATGACTTTATCATAACCAGCAGTTTCTGTCGCTGCAAGTCTCATGGAAAGGGCATTTGTGTCTAAGGGATTAACAAAATACTTAGGAGGCCCTTCTATAGGAAATGGAAGAGTAGAATCTCTTAGTTTTTGCTCAGCTAGCCCCAATTGATTAAGAGTGGGAGAATAATCTAATCCAAAATGTAACCAAGCCTTATCACTTTCTTGAACGATTCTTTTATAAATCGCTGGAATTTCACTCATAGCAAGACGCTGCAGCGATGAAGAGCCCCCTGCTACACCAGAGGACCCTATATCAAGAGCAGAGCGTGAACCCTCTTCTACAAGACCTGCTAGTTGAGGAGCTTGAGAATACTTTGCTCTCATGGTTTCGTATAGATGGGCGCGTCTGTCTCTCGACGCTGTCGAAAATGCAAAAATCTCCTTACCTAGCATGGTATAGATATTTTCCATTACGACTGTGGGAAGAGAAGAGAACCGATCTTCAGGTCCTTTTTCTTTATGTTTCTTGTGTGAAGCGCAAGCTTCTTTAAGAGGAGTATCTGAAGATCTTTTGGCTGCAGCTACTGACATATGACTCCACTCTTTATTTTTAGATAATTAAAAAAAATAGTTTTTATTACTAAAAACATTAAAAATTCTCTATACCAATTCTAAATATCGCTTTAAATCTACATATTTCAAATAGAACTAAACCATGTCGATCAAGCTTGGTATCGACATCTTACTTGTTAGAGCCGCACCAAGAAAGTCCTTTTGAAACTCTACATATCTGCAAGGCTTTCGAGGTTTTCAGAGATGATCGTTTCGATCCCATCCTGACCTACTGCATGCAAAGCATCGATAAATTGCATAGGTAAATCAGTGCAAGCACCTGATATTTCCTCAGGATCTTCATCCGGAGTGTGAGCAAGCTCCGGGCTGTGCGCATAAAGAGCCGCTTTTTGCTCAGGAGTTAAAAGGTAATAGACCGCAACATGAACCTTTTCAATAACAGCAAAAAGCACTGGGATAGAATCATAGATATGCTGTATTCCATGTAGGGCTTTTTCCTCGCGAGTCAAAGTAGTATGTAACCCATGAACGTCTGCCAAATCTTCAGAAAGATCAAATCCATCGAGAATTCTCGATTGTCTCCAATCATCCCAGTAGTTCCATATCGCAAGTCCAATAAGAGTTCGCCATGAAGAAGAAAAAGAGGTAAAAAGCGATGATAGATCATCTTGGGAGCGTCTAAAAACAAGGGCCTTGTAGAATGTAGCTAAAGGGGTATTGGGAACATACTCCCTGTCATGTTTGAAGTGTTTCAAATCATTCATAACGTCAGCTAGGAATGGAATCGTAGAATTCCACACACTGGGAGGGATATTTGCTTGTCGCAACCCATGATTATTACTTAAAAAGAGCTGTGCATCTGCCCTATCCGGTAATATCCCGATCTTATCAATATCACTTGGCAATGATGTCAAATGGTTCCACGAGAGTAGAACCTCTTTTATCGAAGGTAGCGAAGAGATTAACCCTTCGGGTATAGATTCTAAGCAGTTATCTTCAAGGTCTAGAATTTGTAGCGGAGCAAGTGTAGAAGATCCAAAAAGAAAGGAGTCTAACTTGTGAATATAACATCCTCTAAAACTAAGCATTGATAGCCTAGGAAGTTTCCAAATAAATTCAGGGATAGTAGAAATAAAATTATTGTCTAAATAAAGCATCCTCAAATGCCGAAGAGATGCGATTTCTTCTGGTACAGCAGACAGAGCGTTATTAGAAATATGCAAGATTCTTAAATTAGGTAGCTTTCTTAATAAACCAGCGGGAATATTTGAAATCCCCATAGATGAAAGATCAAGATCAGTTAGTTCAGCGCATACTTCATTTGCATCACGAGTTTCTAACCAGATTCGTAGTGTCTCAAACTTCCTTGTAAAATCCTTGTCTATAAGGCCTAAAAACTTGAGCACATCGACATACCCCTGCTCATTTACAAGCTTTTCTGATAGCTCTGTAGTATACGTTTTGAGTAGCTCTATGATCTTTCGAAGTTCTGGAAGCAGAGTCCTGTCTCTACGAGGCCACGATTCTTCTGTTACGCCGGAAAGATTTGCTTGTAGCGATGAGAATCTTTGTTTAATTTCTTCAAATTCCCGACGAAATGGATGAGATCCTAGGGACGGTTGAACAGATTCCAGTGAAGCTAGAAGCCCTTTAACAAACAGGATTTTTTCCTTATATAGCGCTAGTGTGCCTATTATATCTGGATTAAATGAGAAGCGGGTAATCCTAGATTGGCAGCCAGCAATTTTTTTATTCGCCTCAGAAAGTATGGTTTGTACGATCACAAAAAAGAGGAAATACTCATCCCTTCTTTCTAACAGCACTTTCACGCTTTTATCATTCATCCAGGACTGCAATCTGCCAGCTGTAAAATCTGTTTTCCTTTTCGTGATCGCTATAAAAAAATCCTTTGTTATTTGATAAGAAGGCTGGGATTGAAGACCTGGTAGAGCCACTAGATCTGGATCCCCAAGAGCCTTAATATTTGGATAAAAGGATATGAATTCATCAAAGAATCGTGAAAGAGTTAGATACGATAATGAATTACTCTGTATACCTTCCAAAAAAAGTGTTTTAATTTTCGCAAGCATAAGCTCTTTTGAAGAGAATAAACATCCTTCGATACAACTTTTAAAATCATCTATAAAGCGCAATAAGCGAGCTTTCTCTTCTCCACTCGAAGATTCAGCTTCCTGTTCTAAGAATGAATACAAAGGGGCAAGCATTTCACTACCTGGAGTAAAATGACTAAAATAAGGCAAAAACAAATCGATATTATCTGCAAACCAACGAGGGAATTCTCTCTCTAGTTGAGCTTGTGTATCTAGGTGAAATAATCTTTTTTTCTCTAAAAGTCCCAACTCCCTAGAGAAGGTCATGTGCCTAACATCAGTTGGAAAAAGCATATGAAAACGTCTTGCGAGTTTGTCATTTTCAGCGGTCTGAATCGCTGCGACTCTCATAGATAGATTACTGGTATCTAGAGGATTTACAAAAGTCTTAGCAGGTCCTTCCAAATGAAATGGAAGCTCGGCGTCTCTTCTCATTTGAGCGCTCAATTCCTTTTCAAAATCAAGAGGTGAATACTCAAAAGAGGTCCCATGTAACTTGGCGCTATTCCCCTCTTTAACGATTCTTGCATAAGTTGCTGGAATTTCACGCAGAGCAAGATTTTGCATTGGCAGGCAAGCTGCTGCGCCAGCTGCAGAGGAGCCCGATTCACTAGCAGGCTTTGATACTGTGGCTACTCTATAATCGCGCAAACTCGGAGTTGTATCATAAGCATCTCTCATCGCATCGTATAAATCGTGTCTTGTCTTCTTAGAAGCTGCGGAGAGTGCAAAAACCTCAGTCCCTAGCATACCATATATTTTCCTGAGGACTTCAGGAGGAAGGGTCGAAATAGAAGGAGGGGAGATAGATTGTTTGACATGCTTATTTAAAGGATTGGTTACTGTAGACAAATCGTCAAAATGTCTTCGAGTTGATGCTACAGACATACTACTTCCACCAAATTTTATAGATAATTGGCCAAGCATTTTAAAATTTTATAAGATAGAAATCAAGGATCTTCCAGAAACAAAAAAACGAAATAAAAATTTATTTTCTGATAAAAAAATGATCTAAAAGATTTAAAATCTCATTAAAAAATTAAACAGAAGAACTAACCAGAGCAGGCTCTACCCATTTACCGTGAGCCTTAATTAAATCAATCAGTCTGTCATCGGCGTCTGCAAAGTCAATATTCTTCTCTACACACTGCTTGCCGACATACAGATCGATTTTACCAGGACGCGAGCCTACATAGCCGAAATCAGCATCGGCCATCTCGCCAGGGCCATTGACAATACAGCCCATGATAGCGATTTTTACACCAGGGAGGTGTGATGTTTTTTCCCTTATTCTCTTAGATACCCCTTGGAGCTCAAAGAGTGTTCTTCCGCAGCCAGGGCAAGAGATAAACTCTGTCTTAATCGTTCGCAGGCGAGAGGCCTGCAATAGACCAAAACTAAAGGAGAGAACGTCTTTGAGGTTATGCTCAGTTTTTAGACATATTCCGTCACCGATCCCATCTGTCAGAAGGGCTCCACATTCGGAAGAAGCCTGTATTAGGGCATCTTCCCAGGAAGCGTTATAGGCAAACCCTAGTATTACAGGAGCTTTCATACCATGGCCGCTCAGTGAATTATAAAATCTTCTAGTTTCATGCAGAGGGGAGTTATTCGGGGAAAATAGAATAAAAACAGGATCTTTTGTTTTCAGAAAATCAAGATCTACATCCTCTGAGATCTCTACTGCATAAGGCATTTCTGGCTCATTTTCTTTAAGATCTGTTTCTGTAACGAGTAGCACATCACATAAGGGTAATGGATCTTTTGAAAGTATTGCGATAGATCCTTTTTTTGCAGCCTGTAATTTCTCAATAGCCACCGCATTTTCGGGCATTTTATCAATAAGAAGGATGTCAGGTGTCTGAACTCCTTTTTTGATTTTGCCAAATTGCAAAGAAACGCCTAAATCATCAAAAAAAGAGTCAGAGAGAAGATCTTCTTCTGTGATGGGAAGTATAACACTCCCTTGAGGGTGCAGAGGGGCTTTAGACTGTATCTTTCTCGACCCTGTAGCAAATACATCTCTATGCTTTTCAGTAAACGAAGGGGCAGATCTCCCCTGGTAAGACTGAGCCCAGGTTACTAGGCGCTTACAAGGATCAATCTCTTGCCATGGATCTTCAGTTAATGAAACACGTATGGTATCACCGATTCCGTCAAGTAATAGGGAGCCGATGCCGAGTGCTGATTTGATCCTACCATCCTCCCCTTCTCCCGCTTCTGTGACTCCAAGATGAAGTGGATAGTCCCATCCCAGATTTTTCATTTCAGCAACAAGGAGACGGTACGCATGGATCATCACTTTGGGATTACTTGCTTTCATAGAAAAGATCATGTCATGGAAATCAAGCTCTCTTGCGATCCTTGCAAACTCGAGCGCTGACTCTACCATCCCAGCGGGGGTATCGCCATAGCGGTTCATGATCCTATCAGAGAGGGATCCGTGGTTTGTTCCAATCCTCATTGCTTTTTTTAGAGTCTTGCATTTTTCAACAAGCGGAGAAAATCCTTCTCTGATCTTTTCGATCTCTTGAAGGTAAGAAGCGTCATCATATTCGATTGTTTTGAACATGGCTCTTTTATCGACAAAATTACCTGGATTGATCCTTACCTTGTCTACAAACTCTACAACTCTCATCGCAGCAGGTGGATAGAAGTGAATATCGGCTACAATCGGTACGTCATACCCTCTTTGGATCAGACCATTTTTGATCGCTTCGCAACTATCGGCTTCTTTGATCCCTTGTACGGTAACTCTTACAATTTCACAGCCAACATCTGCAAGGCGGATCGCCTGCTCGATGGTTGCCTCTACGTCTCGAGTATTTGATGTCGTCATAGATTGAATGCGGACAGGGTTATTCCCCCCCACACCAACTTTGCCAACTTTTACTTCCCTTGTTTTGAAACGGGAAGAAGAAAACACCGAATTACAATAGTCCATAAAGAGTCCTGATCTTTTAGAAAGACAAGAGTATAAAGACCTTTTGGCTCCTCAGCAAGAAAATTTCACAAAATCCAATGTAAATAAATTGGATGGTTATTAAAAAATTTAATAATAAAAAAAATTAAAAATCCAAAATTGATTTTAAGAAAAATAAATGATAAACTATTCGGCTCAATTTAATATTTTAACAAGTAAATATGACTTCACTTTTATCCTCTATATCCACATATGGATCAAATCCTTATGTGACAACATCCCTTTCCAATCCATTTCTGTTGATGCCCGATAATGAAACGAGTACTAAAGCGATCACGGAAGGAACTGGACTGAAATACTACATCCCAAAAATCGATGATCTTTTAGAGGTGATAGCCTCTGGCAAACTTCATATTTTTAGAGGGATGATCACAAGCGGAATATTTGATCTTCATAAGGTTTCCTTAAAAGGAGAAAGCCTGATTGCCTCACTTGAAAAAAAAGGAAACCAAAAAGGGCCTTTTATAAAAATCCTTGTAGAATCTGGCGTAGACTTGATATCTCTAGCACCCAAAGAGTTCTGGGAGGGAGGGCTTAAAACAAAAGATAAGAAAATCATTCCCCTATCGCTTGAAAAATCTTCTGAAGCAAGACGTGTAGAAAAAGCGATTATCCTCTCTTTAAAACACCTAAAAGCAAACAACACTTCTAGCAATCGACGACGTATTTTCCGTCAGATCACCAAATATGCGCCCCATATTGATCTACAAAGAATTCTGAATGCAGCGATGAGCTGTCCTGATTTATCACTTCTTGTGAAAGGACTAATCAAAAAAGGCGGGAACCCGAACTCCTGTAGAAATGCTCTTAGCTTTATTTCGGAAATCAGCTGGAGGGAGGATACTCTGCCAAGCTTCGTTTCTGGAATGACACCTGCTAGATTTCCTTTGTCGTCTCTTGATGTTGAAGAAGCTCTTATGCCCGATTGCGTAACTTCTGTAAAGCTAGACGCCGCTTCACTACATGGATTCCAAGAACATTTTTTCAGATCGCAACTTTTTTCTTTATTTGGGCTCAGTGATTTTTGGGCTGGAACACTAGATCCCCTTCCAAGACCTCAGGCTAACGTCTCTACTACAGACCTGCATCACTTTTTTGAGAGAATACAAAGCGTAGTAGGATATCCATCACCTCCTATTTTTCTCTCAGAACACAACTCCCCAATTTGTAAAAAAGATTGGGATGTCATCACAAGAGATTCTTCAAGACCTATCGTTATTGCTGCCGGCTGGACAAATCATGCAACTGTAGCTGTGATCGTGGGTGATAAGCTTTATAAAGGCAATCGATACACATTTTCTAAAGAGCTGAGTCCTGGTATATATTGCTCTACAATTGATCGGAGCAAATTAACTCCCGAATTATGTGATGAAATTGTCGCCAATACGAATCACCTATGGTTTGATTATGATCTCGATCTAAAACTTGGAGGGAAACCGGCAGAGCTCCATAGCGAGCTAAAATCGCAAACCCATCTTAATTGTACATGGGCTAGCTGCGCGGAACTGAGCTTTTACATTCTTCAAAGACATGCCGGAAAAACTCACAGGCAGGCCTGGTTACTTGTTAAGCAAATGAAAGCTAAGGTAAGGCATTCCTTTTTACTTTCCTATTTGAGGCATGATAGAACCCATGAACCCCATCTGCATTCAGCACCTCTTCTTGGTGCCATCCTTGCTAAATGTCTTTTTCGGGAAAGATCTGATTTCCCTGAATATGCGATTAACATCAAAGCGATACTTGATTCGGGCCTTTCAGTTGACATGTTGCAACTGATCTACAGCATCAATTCCAAAGGTAAATTCGGATACCATTCTGATCATGCCATAACATCTCTAGCAGAAAGAATGGGCATCAGAGCTGATGAAGTATTTGAAAGGTTGGATCCTTTTTATCGAAAAGAGGAATCTGCCTACAGAGCTATGCTAAAAGCTCAGGACAATCGGCCTTTGAACCTTTCTTCATTCTATGATCATTTTGATGTTCTTGAAATTCTTAATGACCCATTGATCCCTGAGAGTTATAAAGTCCGTATTGCTTCCGAGTTAATCCCCCCTTTATGCGCTCTTATCTTACTTGAAAAAGAAGAATCCCGAAGTCTTCCTGATTCTATAAGGAGTGCCCTTTCTGATGTCAGAGCAAAAGTAGGGCTATCTGATACCGAAGATTTTTTAAGAGTTTACCAAGAGCTGATTGAATCTATCAAATCCGAAAAGCTACAACTCAAAGACATCGACTATTCAGATGATCAAGCAATTACCCATTTTGTAAGAGCTGTTATATCGATGGAAAATACTCTTTCTTCAAATCTAATATCTGATAAAGTTAAGATACAGCACAAATACCTTCAAGAATTGATCGGTGTTTTCTTAAGAGATCGGCATGCAGGATTTATTGCAGCAGCTGATTTTCTAGATCAAAATCCCTTGCCAGCCCGGCTTAAAGCTATTTGTGATGCAGAAGATCGTTTTCCCGATGGCCCTTTACTTCGCAATAAACCTGCACTTCTAAAATACCTGCACACACTTATCCAATTTCCTGGATGGGATATCGATAGCAAAAAAAGAGTCATAACTCAATGGATTAGAGATGAGCCCTTTCAGACACAAGCCTCTCATTTTAAGGAGTTCTTTTGGATAATTGAAAAAATCAAATCAGATGAATCTTTACTCCTTTTAGATGCAATAATCAAAGGGGTTTGGGAAGAAAACCCCTTTGTTGTTCATGAACTGTTTTCTTCACTTTTAGAGTCATCTAAAAAATACAAAGAAGCCCTTGCTCTTTCACAATCATTCGGAAAAATTGCAGAGTTTCTATGGGATAATGATGCAGATTTCATGAAGTCAAAACTGAAAGAGGATATCGAAAATGTTGCGCTTTGGTCCAAAGAGATGAGAAAAGCTCTTCGCTCTGACTATCCTTTCAAAATCGAAAACCCCTACAATGCCCCTGAAGTTTCTCTTGATTGGAGGAGAGTAAAACTTATTTTCTCTAATAAAGAGGATCTAGTAGCTTATTTAACCAGTAAGAGGATGTTTCCTTACGATAAAAGAAGAAGAATTTACAAAGAGTGATGGATTCACACTGACAGATTCAAATAGAAAAAAAAGAGAGAAAATGAGTTAAATTTCACAGATTTTTTTCAATCCTATCATTAAGAGGTTACCCCCATGGCATTCCATCCCTATGTCCGAAAAGCTTTGGCTGCAGTAGCTGCTCCTATAGCAGAAAGAACTCCTATCGAACGTCAACTAAAGATGTATCGTGAAAAAATCGACGAAGTGGAAAGATACCTAGAAACTCCATTTTATGCTGCGGAATATGAAAAAGAAAAAAGACATCATGATGCGTTAGACATTATAGCCTATATTTACACCAGATTAAGTCACCTTGCTTACCCTGCAGAAGATCGTGATCCCGATCTAGGATTATACGATCAAGACTTCATGCCAATAGAAATAAAGGATAATCCGACAGCTAGTGAAACTGCCACCTGCAATCAATTAATGGAGCGAATTCTAGACTTAAGAATAGATTTTGGCTCGAGTACAAGGTTCAATAGCTTTCAAATCCTTATAAGGCGGTGTCTTAAAGTACAAAAGCTACTGGCATCGACCGCTCAAACCCGTGATGAAGATATTGATGCATTAAAAGAAAGAAGATCATTCCTCGCAGATGCGATAAGTATCCGATGGGATCTGTCTCAAATAGAGGAAGTAAGGCAAGATGCTACAAGTTGTAGTGCAGATTATGTAAGCGGATACGGAAACTTTTTCACTCTTGATGCAGCCCCTAAATGTCTCGAAATCATTAAGAAAACAAATGAAGCTGCATTAACAGCAATTAATGCCCTTGTTGAATGCATAAAACGGCAAATAGCGATCCTATCTGAGAATCGAGCAAATTCTCTTAAAACTGCAAAAACCATAGAGATAATGAATAAAAACTTGCAAAACGCAGAGAAAATCTATCACTCTTTAGAAAATAATCGAGCTTGTCTATCTCATGTAGAAAGACTCCCCTTTTCTTCCTTATGCAGATATATATATGATTAAACCAAATCATACTAGGTCTGGTTTACTTGTGAGTTAGAATAGATCAGAACACCGTCTGATTATGCCGTCTTCTTCTCTGTAAGACGGCTTATATATCCCATCTGAAAAGTAGCCATAAGACATAAAAGGAAACACAAGAGCAACACCCACTGGGCGCTGAAGTGGGAGCAAAGAAGAGATCCTAAAAAGGGCGCTATGCAACCCCTAATCCCTACAGTTGCCACATTAACACTGCTGAACATGGAACTATCTTGCTTTTTAGCAAAGATAGGACCCGAGAGGTGCCAGCTCAGCTCACTGCCTGCCTGCATCACCCCATATACTAAGTAAGAAGCATACAGCCAGAAGGACTGGTACTTGGCAAGTAAAAGCACTAATGGGAATAAAGCGGCAAGGGCTGTCACAAGTGAGCTAAAACGGAAAATACTCCATTTCGTCATAAGGCGTGACCAATACCGTGTGGTCATAGTAAAGCCGATCCCTTTACAAGCTGAAAGGGCGATAGCAAGTTCCGCATAAGAGAGATGCAGGGAGTCAAAAAAGAACTTAGGCAGCGCCGGCTGCATGATCATAAGACCTGCTCCACCAAGGAAGAATCCGATCTGGAATTGAGAGAAGTCCCACCTTGACACACAGAGCTTCCACCCTTCTTTCCAGGGATCGATAAGTGTTGCCCTCAGTGAAAAGGCCACTTTCGTCTCTACCTTGTCTTGCTTTGGAATAGGGATCCTCAGCTGGAAAAAGATACTTCCAAGCCCTAAAAATCCACAAGCTGGGAACAGCCATCTCCAGATGCCTGGATGAACATCGAGCATATCCCCCATTAAAATAGGAAGAACAATGCCTCCTACGTAAGAGACGGCAGAGCCGTACGCAAACACCTTCTGACGAGAGGAGTCTTTGATGTTCAGCTTGAGAATCTCCATCCATGCAGGAACAATGCCACGCGTTAGCATCATATACAAAGCGCCTGAGGCAACAAAGAACCACGGGCTATCTACAAAAGGGAAAAAGAAAAAGGGAAGATATCCTAAAACGGCACCAACGATGATGTTGGATTTTAGCCTATCTCTACGCTCTTTGACGAAAGAGCTCCAATAGATCGATACAATCGATACTACAGGCTTTAGAGCTAGAAACGTCGCGACTTGAAGACTTGTTGCATGAAGGTCTTTATACAGAATAAAGACGAGCAATCCATACAAAGTCCAAAAAGGTGTTTTAAGAAGGCTCGTCCACAAAAAAGCCGATCTCGTCTTTTTTGCTACCGGATCTAATGCAGTTGCACCTTGTTCCATCACTTATCACCGTTTAGTACTACAGGCTCTTTAGACGAAAAAACAACATTGAGCATATTTGAGAGTCTATACCCTGCAAGAGCGATCCTTTCTTCGACAATCGTTTTTGAGTTCTCGATATACATAGGACTGGGAGCTCTATTAGGCTTTAATTTATGAGCATGCTCTACCGCAATCTTATGACTCTCTAAAGCCCACTCATTAGGATCCATACTAGCCGATGCCGTGAGTTTTTCTTTAGGTAAATCCTCTTTCACTCTTTGAGCAAATATCTCAAGCTTCTTTTTATCGAGCGCCGTATCTCCAGATAATACAGGTAAAAACCCAACTCCACTATCCCAGAGCAGATGAAGGTTGCTCGCCTTGCTATTTTTCATGGGAATGATAGGATGGAAATTGCCCCCCCTATCCCCTTTTGGCAATTCTTTAGAATATCTTGTGCAGCAATGCATGGGTTGATGAAGATCTGCTACCACATGACTCAAATAAGAAAGAGCCCAGCATTTACTAAAGATAGAGGCCTTATTATTTGCTAAAATGGCTTTAGCCTGCTCAATGTAGGCAATAGAGCCACTTTGTTTGGATTGTGTTTGCATACCCGCTTTGACGGCCTGAGATAGAATGCCTTCGGGATCGTAGGGAAGAGTAATGAAATGAGGGGCGCTATAGAGAAAAGTTTTTTCTTGCTCTTGAAGGTGATCTGGCCAGGTAGATAGATCGGCAAAGGTTTCATAGTCAGGGTGGCTTTTATGAAACTCCTCTACAATCTGATCGACCGCTTTTTTAGCAACAGGTGTCAAATCAGCATAGGCTATTTCAGCAACCGTTTTATGCCCTGCATCCCACCACGCCTGCAGTGGTGTAAGGGATAGAGTCATCCACACGGATAGAAATATACTTCGAATAGAGCTCTTTATCATTTGATTCTCTTAACTTCACCATAGACAAATTGATGGATAATTAACTAAACAGGTTTATTAATTACAATTACCTCAAGAGAATATCAG
>Ga0247841_10000964_pt1 | contig 70282 bp, 83 predicted proteins | sample LaCruzMarch2015__2_FD_192410 | JGI IMG/M metagenome (GOLD analysis project Ga0247841, IMG submission 192410) | Freshwater microbial communities from meromictic Lake La Cruz, Castile-La Mancha, Spain - LaCruzMarch2015_18m | ecosystem: Environmental > Aquatic > Freshwater > Lake | place: Spain... | reverse complement strand
GAAAGTGACATTGGTGCGCGAACGGTAACGTGGATCGACCCGATTCTCATACAGACTACTTTGATCGATGTAGTTATACAGCAAGGTCGATTTTTCAAGGTTGACACGCTCCATCTCCGCAACCCCACCCCGCTTCAATAGCCACTTAAAAACTAGTCCAGACAAATAGATGGCAAATGTGGGAGGCGTATTGAACATCGACTGCGTAGCCTCTTGTTTAGCCCAATCCCAAATCGTAGGCGTAATTGGCATTTGATGGCCCATTAAATCCCTGCGCACAATCACAAAGGTTACGCCGGCTGGGCCAATGTTTTTCTGTGCCCCAGCAAACCAAACACCGCACTGGGTCACGTCCATTTTGCGCGACAAGATATTGCTCGAGATATCGGCCACTAGAATGCGGTCGCCCACATCGGGCACCTCTTGAAACTCGACACCGCCAATCGTTTCATTCGCGCAGTAATGTAAGTAGGCGGCATCATCGGATAAATGCCAGCCGCTTCTTGCTGGAATGGTTGTGAAATGATCCTCTTTCGAGCTCGCCGCCAAATGGGCTTGGCCGTATTTTTGCGCTTCTAAGAAGGATTTCTCCGACCAAATCCCAGTAAGCAAAAAATCCGCTTTGGGTCCGTTTTTGGCGAGTGGCATCAGGTTCATCGGCACCGCGGCATTTTGACCAATACCGCCGCCTTGCAACATCAAAATCGCATAGCTGTCGGGTATGCCCATGAGCACGCGCAGATCGTGCAGGGCTTCCTCATAAAGGGCCATGAACTCGGGGCTGCGATGACTAATCTCCATCACACTGCAACCCATGCCCCGCCAGTTCAGCATCTCTTCTGATGCCTGCTGAAGAACCTCAGCAGGCAAGGTGGCAGGGCCCGCTGCGAAATTAAAAATGCGGCGGTCAAAAGTCATAATGGAGTTAAGGGGCGCAGGATCAAATAACTACATTACGCATCGGGCGCAGATTCATCACCGGCGGCATCTACTGCTTCATCTCCCAACTCATCGGCATCATCATCCGAGTCGCTCTCTGCAATCCGCTGCAATCCAGATAAGCGGGTACCCTCGTCGACACTAATCAACGTAACGCCTTGGGTCGCCCGTCCCATCTCGCGAATCTCAGAAACCCGGGTGCGCACTAAGACTCCGCCCGTCGTAATCAACATAATTTGATCTTCCGGCGAGACTAAGGATGCAGCTACTACTTTTCCGTTACGCTCGCTGGTCTGAATTGCAATCATGCCTTTCGTGCCACGGCCATGGCGGGTGTATTCGGCGATGGGGGTACGCTTACCAAAACCATTTTCCGTGGCGGTTAATACGCTACTCGGAGCAGCCGCACCATCTTCTGCTACTACTGCGCCATCAGAAGCCTCTGCAGGAGCAACCAGCATCGCAATCACGTTTTGTGCAGCAGCTAAATTCATGCCGCGCACGCCGCGCGCAGTTCTGCCCATCGGACGCACATCGTTCTCATCAAAACGCACTGCCTTACCGGCATCGGAGAACAGCATCACATCATGCTTGCCATCGGTAATCGCAGCACCGACCAAGAAGTCGTTCTCATTTAAATCAACCGCAATGATGCCGGCTTTGCGTGGATTGGAAAAATCCGAGAGGCGGGTCTTTTTGACCGTACCAAGGCTGGTTGCCATAAAGACGTATTGATCGTCTTGGTAGCCTTTAATGGGCAGTATCACCGTGATTTTTTCACCATCGATGAGGGGGAACATATTCACGATCGGCTTGCCGCGCGATGTGCGACTACCTTGCGGCACTTCCCAGACTTTGAGCCAGTACATCCGGCCGCGATCAGAGAAACACAAAATCGTGTCATGGGTGTTTGCCACAAACAGGGTGTCGATCCAATCTTCATCCTTGGTTGCAGCCGCTTGCTTGCCACGACCGCCGCGTTTTTGTGCGCGGTATTCACTCAGAGGTTGGCTCTTCATGTAACCCGAATGCGATAAGGTCACCACCATGTCTTGCGGTGTGATGAGATCTTCGGTGAAGAGTTCGGTGGCATTCATTTCAATAAAGGAGCGGCGTCCACTATCACCACCGGCTTTACCGTAATCCGCTTGCACTTCTTTGAGCTCTGCCTCAATCACCTGCGTTACGCGTTCAGGCTTGGCTAACAAATCAAGCAAGTCTGAAATCTCATTCATCACTTCTTTGTATTCAGAAACAATTTTGTCTTGCTCAAGACCAGTTAAGCGCTGCAAACGCATTTGCAGAATTTCTTGTGCCTGACTATCCGATAAGCGATAGAGGCCGGAAGACTGCATCCCGTATTCGGGCAACAAACCCTCTGGGCGATAAGCATTGCGCCCGCCCGGTGTATCGGTCTCAGCGCGCGCCAACATCTCGCGCACCATGGAAGAATCCCATGATTTGCCCATTAACTCTTGCTTGGCCACCACTGGGTTTGCAGCTGCCTTGATGATGGCAATGAACTCGTCAATGTTGGCCAGCGCAACGGCTAGACCTTCTAGTACATGTCCACGATCACGGGCTTTTCGCAATTCAAAAATGGTTCGGCGGGTCACTACCTCACGGCGGTGCTGCAAGAAATACTCCAGCATCTGCTTGAGGTTCAAGAGGCGCGGCTGGTTATCTACCAGCGCCACCATATTCATACCAAAGTTGTCTTGTAGCTGCGTGCTCTTGTACAGATTGTTCAGTACCACGTCAGGGACTTCACCGCGCTTGAGCTCGATGACAACGCGCATTCCAGACTTATCGGACTCATCGCGCAAATCAGAAATACCTTCAATCTTTTTCTCATTCACCAGCTCGGCAATGCGCTCAAGCAAGTTTTTCTTATTGACCTGATAGGGCAACTCGTCAACGATGATCGACTGACGCGAGCCTTTATCCAAATCTTCAAAATGGGTCTTGGCTCGCATGACCACACGGCCACGGCCAGTGCGATAGCCTTCGCGCACCCCTTGCACGCCATAAATGATTCCGGCAGTGGGGAAATCCGGCGCCGGAATAATCTCGATCAGTTCATCAATCGTGCATTCAGGGTGGTGCAGAACGTGCAGGCAGGCCGTAACTACTTCATCTAGATTGTGTGGGGGAATATTAGTAGCCATACCCACCGCAATACCGGATGAGCCGTTAATCAGCAAATTAGGTACTTTGGCTGGCAGAATCAGGGGTTCTTTCTCACTGCCGTCGTAGTTCGGCCCAAAATCCACCGTTTCTTTGTCCAAATCTGCCAAAAGGTCGTGGGCAATCTTGCGCAAGCGAATCTCGGTGTATCGCATTGCAGCGGCGTTATCGCCGTCAACCGAGCCAAAGTTACCCTGACCGTCCACTAACATGTAGCGCAAAGAGAAGTCCTGAGCCATACGAACAATGGTGTCATAGACCGCTGAATCCCCATGGGGATGGTATTTACCGATCACATCGCCAACTATGCGGGCAGATTTCTTGTAAGGGCGGTTCCAATCGTTGTTTAATTCATACATTGCGAAAAGAACCCGCCTGTGGACCGGTTTTAAGCCATCACGCACGTCTGGTAGGGCTCTGCCGACGATAACGCTCATGGCATAGTCCAAATAGGACCGCCGCATTTCGTCTTCGAGGGATATTGGTAGTGTTTCTTTAGCGGCTTGTTCCATCTCGAAATAATATCATTTTGAAGGCGGAGAACCCCTGTGCTAATATTCTGTCAGTTTGTACGAATTAGGAAGTATCGCTTTGCGCTTTTTGCAGTTATGTGGGGCGACATACATACAAGTTTGAATTTAATTAAAAAAGTGAATTTGAGGACTAAAAATGAATAAAACCCTAAAACTGGTACTTGCTGGCGTTGTAACTGTTGCTGCCGGTGCTACTTCCGCTCAATCCGTTGACAACTGGGTCAACTCCACTGGCACGCCATGGAGAAACGGCGACGGCACATTGTGCTGGCGTGATGCCGCTTGGACCCCAGCTACCGCTGCCAAAGGTTGTGACGGCTTTTTAGAGCCAAAGAAAGCTGCTGCTCCTGCTAAGCCTGCCGCACCAAAAGTAACGCAGACCAAGATCACCCTGCAAGCCGATACTTTGTATGACTTTGACAAAGCCACCCTGAAGCCAGAAGGCAAAGCCACTTTAGACAAAGTAGCGGCTGATTTAGGCAAGATTCGTTTAGAAGTCGTTATCGCTGTTGGTAACACCGATAGCGTCGGTTCAGATGCATACAACATGGCCTTAGGTCAGCGTCGTGCGCAGTCTGTTAAAGCGTATTTGATCAGCAAGGGCGTTGACGGTAGCCGTATTTACACCGAAAGCAAAGGCAAGAGCAATCCAGTAGCTACCAATGCTACTGCCGAAGGCCGCGCCAAGAATCGCCGTACCGATATCGAAGTAGTTGGTACAGTTGCACTTAAGTAATTTCTAGTACTTCCCAAAAAGCCCGGTTCTGCCGGGCTTTTTTATTTCCGTTACAGTCTTGGTATGAATACATCGACCAACGTTGACCCCTCTGAAATCAATAAATTTAGCGCCCTAGCACACCGCTGGTGGGACCCCAATAGCGAATTCAAGCCCTTGCATGCGATTAATCCACTGCGCCTTGGGTGGATTCAGACCTTTGTTCCCCTCAAAGGCAAAAAGACCCTCGACATTGGTTGTGGTGGCGGTATCCTGGCGGAATCGATGTCAAACCTGGGCGCCGATACCCTCGGAATCGATTTATCCGATAAGGCCCTCAAAGTCGCGGAATTGCACGCCCTCGAGACGGGAGCGAGTGTGCGCTATCGCTCCATCTCTGCCGAGTCTTTGGCCTCAGAACAGGCAGCCCAATTTGATGTAGTGACCTGCATGGAAATGCTGGAGCACGTTCCTGATCCAGCCTCCGTGGTGCAGGCCTGCGCTGACCTGGCCAAACCAGGCGCTACGCTCTTTTTTAGTACGCTCAATCGCAATCTCAAATCCTACGTATTTGCCATTATTGGTGCCGAATACATCCTGCGTTTATTGCCCAAAGGGACACACCAATACGCTAAATTCATTAAGCCATCTGAACTAGCGTGCTACATCCGTCAAGCAAATTTAGAGGTGATTGGCATGAAGGGCTTAACCTACAACCCCATCACCCAAGTCTATCGCTTAAGCGATGACACCGACGTCAATTACATGATTGCTGTCCGCAAGCCTTTGGAATAAAGCCAATGCAATTACGCAGTCCCTACCACGGGGTATTTTTTGATCTCGACGGCACGCTGGCCGATACCGCGCCGGACTTGGTGGCAGCCGCAAACCAGCTGCTGACAAAACGCAATCTCAGTCCAAAGCCTTATGAAGAACTTCGGCCAAGAGCCTCAGCTGGAGCGCGCGGCTTGATTCAGGGGGCATTTGGCTACGGTACTGATCACCCTGAATTCATTCCCTTGCGCGATGAATTTTTTTCCTATTATGAAAATGCACTCTTAGTCCACAGCACTTTATTTGATGGTGTCGACTCCCTCCTCGATCAACTCGACTTAGCAAAACTGCCTTGGGGGATTGTGACCAATAAGAGTGAGCGCTTCACCCATCCCTTGACCGAACAAATGGGATTGCGGCAACGTGCTATCTCCACCGTCTCGGGCGATACAACACCGCACTCCAAGCCCCATCCCGAACCGATTTTGCATGCAGCTCGGCTTGCGAACATTCCTCCAGAGCTATCGCTCTATGTGGGGGATGACATTCGCGATGTGATTGCTGGTAAAGCAGCTGGCATGAAAACCGTTGCTGCAGCCTATGGCTATTGCGGCTGCGCAGAGCCGCCGCAAGAATGGGGTGCCGACTACCTCATCCACTCCCCTCTGGAGTTATTGGAAATCATCTTTCCACGATAGTTCTGCACTATCTGGTAATCGGTCGTAAAATAGAAGTTCTTTAATGCAATGCAATTGGGGTCGACATGGTTTCGACGTGGATTACAAAGCATCAAGGGCATACCGAGGACCCGTTATCTCGTAAATCAATGGGAATGTAATAACTGCTAACGACGAACGTTACGCACTAGCCGCTTAAATGCGGTTGCCCCTGAACTGATTCTCTCTTGGGTCAGGTAGCGAAAGCTACATCAGGGTCATTTACAAGAGATAAGGCTGTTTCGTGTCACGAGGAACAGCTCGAAAATTCAGTGAATCGCCAGCGTGGAACGTGTCAGTCCGTGACTAGCCGGCTAAATTAAATGACATGACTAAGTATGTAGAACTTGTTGTAGAGGATTTGCGGACGCGGGTTCGATTCCCGCCGACTCCACCACGAAGTAAGACGTAATAAACAAAACGCCACCCGATTTCGGTGGCGTTTTGCTTTTAGTACTGCAGCAGGAATTAACTGTTACGCAGAGCTGCAATACGCTCATCGAGCGGAGGATGGCTCATAAACAAACGCTTCAAGCCATCCGCCATGCCGCCCGAGATACCAAATGCCTCCAGCTGTTCTGGAAGGTGGGGTTGGTTAGCTGACTTTTGTAGGCGCTCTAAGGCAGCAATCATCTTGTGCTTGCCTTCCAAGTAGGCAGCACCTGCATCGGCACGGTACTCGCGTTGGCGACTAAACCACATCACAATCGCGCTGGCCAAAATACCCAGTACCAGTTGCGCAATGATGGTAGTAATCCAATACGCTGGGCCATGGCCTCGCTCCGTCTTAAATACGGCACGATCAATGATGTGGCCAATCACCCTGGATAAGAAAAATACAAAGGTATTGATCACGCCCTGTATTAATGCCAAGGTCACCATATCGCCATTGGCAACGTGACTGACCTCATGCGCCAATACCGCTTCCGCTTCATCGCGCGTCATGCCATTGAGCAAGCCGGTGCTTACCGCTACGAGGGCATCATTACGAAACATCCCAGTAGCAAATGCATTAATGTCTGGCGCATCGTAAATAGCGACCTCTGGCATTCCAATACCAGCCGCATTGGCTTGACGCTGGACCGTACTCAGTAGCCACCGCTCCTGGTCATTACGTGGCTCTTGAATAACATAGGCCCCTGTGCTGTGCTTTGCCATCGATTTGGACATGGCGAGGGAAATGAATGAACCTGTCATGCCCACCACTGCTGAAAGCATCAACAATGAACCAAGTTCCAGATGAATACCCTGTTCATCTAGCACTTGCCCTAAACCAAAGACACTAATGACGACCGAAATCACCAACATGATGGCGATGTTGGTCACTAGAAATAAAAAAATGCGTTTCATATTCATAACTCCTTAAGGGGGAGAACAAGCTAACTCGATACCTAATACGCTATCAGGAAAGCCCTCGTTTTGCTGGGACTATATTTATCGTCATTTTATAGGGTATTTGGCCCTAAACTTGCCCTCGGAAAAACCAATGGAGGTGAGCCATCCCGCTCAATTACATCCAGCTGAATCTGGTATAGAGCAGCCAAATCTGAAATTGCGCTCATCCCCGAGACGTGATCACCAACCAGACTGCCTTCTTTTACTAAGATCAGTCGTTCAAAGTGATACATTGCCTGATTGATGTCGTGCAAGATCGCCACAATGGCGTGATTACGCGTATCGGCATACTGCTTCATACTTTGCAAAAGCTCGATTTGCAGTCCGGGATCCAAGGAGGCTAAAGGCTCATCCACCAAGATCAAGCTATTGTGCTCATCCCATAATTGCGCAAATACTCTGGCAAGATGAATGCGTGCCTTTTCGCCGCCGGATAGGGTGTCAAAACTCCGATGGAGTAGATGCTCGCAGGAACTCAGGCGCGCTGCCTGGCGAACAGTCTCATCGCGCTTTAAATCACCCACAATCGCAATTCTTCCCAGGCCAATCACCAGGTGAGCCACTAAGCCAAAGGCTACCTCACTCGACTGAGGCAGTACTGCTCGAACTCTACTCAGCGAGCACAAAGACCATGTTTGAATTGGAGCACCCTTACACTCATACAATCCTGCATGCGGCCGCAAATCACCGGATATCAATTTAAGTAATGTCGTTTTTCCGGCGCCACTGGGGCCCAGTATGGCAATGCGCTCACCTGGAGTAATGGCGAATGAAAATGGACCAAATGCATTTTCACCCAGTGTGACCTGCAAAGCCTGAAGACGGCATAGGGCATTCATTAGGCTAGTTGACGGTGCGACGAGCGCAATAGCAGGATGAAAAATGGCGCCCCTAAAAGAGCGGTAAAAATTCCCACGGGAACTTCTGCTGGGATTGCGATTGTGCGTGCACACGTATCTGCCAGCAATAACAAAATACCGCCGAGCAGCATTGATGCCGGGACTACTACTCTTTGGTCACCTCCGAGCCAAGCGCGGGCAAAGTTGGGGGCGATTAAACCAATAAAGCCAATCATTCCGCACCAAGCAACCGCAAAGCCGGAGAGTACAGCCACCCAAAAAATGATTTCCATGCGAATACGGCCAATTTCAATACCGACATGGGCTGCGACCGCTTCGCCAAGGGCAAATACATTCATTACGGGGATCAGTGCGCGCAAACGCCACCAAGCGAATGTAAAGAGTACGGCGGCCGCAATCACCAACATCCAACTAGAACCAGAAATTGATCCCATAGTCCAGAAAGTCAAATTGCGTAACTGCTCATCCGTTGCTAGATAAGTACATAAACCAATAACGGCCGCTGCAAGGGCATTTAAAGCAATGCCTGTGAGAAGTAGGCCCGCAATCGAGCCAGGCGTAATCCAGCGCGCAATGCGATCCAAAGCAAAACACACCAGAATCGCCCCTGAAAACGCCAATGCGGGTATCGTCCAAAATCGCCACTGCGGCAGAAGTGGGATATTTAGGTCATTCAAAATAACAATGCCCAAAGCCACTGCGCAAGCAGCTCCAGCGGATACACCCAGCAATCCAGGATCGGCAAGCGGATTATGAAATAGTCCCTGCGTCAGGGCGCCGGAAAGCCCCAAGGCAGCGCCAATCAAAAGAGCAAATACCACTCGGGGTAAGCGCAAGTGCCACAAAACATAGCTACTACCCGATTGGACATCCCCGCCTTGATTGATCAGTGAGGCCCAGTCATTCAGGCGAATGGGGACTGCGCCCCATTGCGCAGCAAAGAGTAGCAAGGCAATAATGCTCAAACCAGCAAATGTGCTCGTAAAAACCACATTGGCTCTTAGCGCAGCGGAAATAAAAACCATCGTATGAAGTCTGTAACTTAAGCCATGGCTTGCTGTAAAAGTAGATTTAGCTCAGCAACCGCTAATGGCATACGCGGCCCAAAGCCCAATAGGTACATGGCCTCAAGTGAGATAATTTTCTGTTCTTTTCCGGCGCGCGTTTGCTTGACCCCGGGAAAGCGCAGCACACCGCTGATGCCACCAACGGTTTTCATGCCTTGATCCGTCAGTAATATGACATCCGGATTGGCAGCAATGACTGCTTCTGGAGTGAGCGGCTTAAATCCACTGAATCCAGCAATCGCATTGCGTGCACCCGCATACTCAATCATGGCGTCTGCACTGGTTTTTGCACCACCCACCATCAGCTGACTGGGGTTTTGCGACAGAATAAATAAAGCACGTATGTTGTTGATTTTCGAATTCGCAACGCGCTTTTGGGTATTGTTCCACTCTAAAAGCAATCGGCTTGCAAGCGCTTTAGCAGCATCCGTTTTATGCACAAGCTCTCCGATGATGCGCACTCGATCAATGACATCCTTAAATTGATGGCCAGACGGCAAGATGGACAAGGGAATCCCAGCATCGACGATCTGCCGTAAGGCGATTGGCGGTCCTGCATCTTCGGTGGCAATCAATTGAGTGGGACGCAGAGCCAAGATGCCCTCAGCAGAAAGACTACGGGCATATCCAACGTTGGGCAAGCGGGTGGCTGCTGTAGGGTAAATCGAGGTCGTATCTACTCCTACTAATTCAGTATCCGCTTTCAGTAAATAAATGATTTCGGTTAATGCCCCGCCAATACTGATCAAGCGCATTACACCGGCAGATGTGGAAGTGGGCTGTTGCGCAAAGGCATCCAAACCAAGGGCCATCATTCCGGCTGCTGATGCCGATTTGACCACGATGTTGCGGCGATCCTGATTCATGTCAGGCCTCTACCACCGTTGAACGCGCAAGCAAGTCGTCCGCTAAAGCACGCCAGGTACCTAACTCAGGCTTACCCGGTTTTCGCTCTCCAAAGAACATGGCAATTGCTTCACCTTCAGCATTAAACAGCTCCACCGAAGTCACGATGCCGTCTATGGTTGGTTTACGGACAAGCCAAGCCTGGGCCACGGAATCCATTCGCAAATGGAGGTTAAAGCGAGGATCCATGACATTAATCCAGGATCCGATCAACATCACCTTTTGAATCGGTCCACTGTGAATCTGCAGCATGCCATGATTGCCTACAAACACCATCAGCGGAGTGCCGGTACTTGCCGCAGTCTCCAAAAGGTCTTTTACGCAAGTGACTGGAAGTACTTGTACAAAATCAGGCTCAGCAAGTCGTAATCCTTGTGTCCTTGTAACCTTAAAGCGCCTTAGTAAAATAAAAAAGTCGTGGGTATCCTTCATCGTGCGCCAAGCTTGACGCCAGGCTGTCAGATCAATATCTCGATCTGGCAATTCAGTAGCAGGCCTATCTAGTGTAGTGACTTGCATTCCGAGAGTCTGATCATCGCTTTGGAATTGATGCAGTAATTCATCGAATTTTGCAGCATTGCTTTGCGCCCTCAAATGAATTTTATGAATGGCAACGCCAGCCTTGTCAAAAAATTGCAAGCTTCGCTGCAGACCGTCTTTGCTCATTTCGCGAACCGCAAATCCATATTCCCAAGCGCGATAGAAAAGACGTAAGTCAATCTCGCCCACCATAAGCCCCACAGGCCCTTCTTGCGAGGCATTTTTATAAATGCCAACTTTTTCATGCACGCAGGATGTATTACGGGTCAGTGCCATAACCTCCCCCAGAGATTCAATGGAAGTCATAATTTCAGCCCACTTTGGATGCAGTCGGATGGCTTGCATCTCTCCCACGACTGAAGGGGTGGTATCCATGCCCAAGAAAGAAGCAAGCAACTCGCCCTCGGATATCCCCAGTTGCTTTGCAATGTCACGGTGGCGCATCTTTTCATTCGTACGGAGCATCCTGAATGATTGACGGATAAATTCGATGGATGGGTTCATGCTGTTTTCCTTAAAAGTCATAGCGCAGGGACACTTGCGCATTGCGTGGAGCCGAAGTGGCTGATTGCTGAGCAGCAGCTGCGTTATACATGGGTGAACTTACTGTCGTTACAGAGCCTTGAACGCCCGACCAGTTCCAGTAGGTGCTATTGAATACGTTGTTTAGATTGAAATTCAGCGTTACTTGCTTGGATGGCTTCCAATAGCCCGTCAGATTCAGGATCGATGATGCTGGTGTCAAAAACTGATTGGCGGTTCCGCCTGTATTGGAGTTAAAGTTGACATCGCTTGCTGCCTTACCTTGATTCCAGATGAGATTGGCAAACGCGCCCCATTCAACTGCGTCATAACGCAATCCCAGAATGGCGCGAAGGGGTTGAATCGTATTTAAAGGCGCAGAGATGCCATTTTGCATCTGTTGACCCTGGCTGTAAGCCATAGCTGCATTTGCTTGCCATCGTTTTGCAAAAGCCCAATCTGTCCTGACATCCCAGCCGCGGATAGAAACGCTAGTTAAATTTTGGTATTGAAAAATGGCGGGATTGACTGGACTGAGCAAAGAACCTTGGGTCGTAACCTGAGCAATAAAATTGTCATAGTTATTTGCATAGGCAGACACGTGGTATCGCAATCCACCCAGTCTGCCTCGCGAACCCAGCTCGATGCCATTGCCGGTTTGTGGTTTTAGATTAGGATTAGCAACCAGCCGGTAATTCTGGCCAGGGCCGCTATTGGTATGGCTTGATAAGGCCTGGTCTGGGGTGGGTGCGCCAAATGCTTGACCCCAATTTACAAATGGTCTGAAGGCGCTTGCGATATTCCACACTGCACCAATGGCAGGCGATATGGCAGAACTACTATTGCTTGCTACCGCTCCTGCTTCGGGCTTGATAGAGTAGCCGTCATAACGCACAGCAGGTATCAGCGTAAGGTCGCCCAGCTCCATTTCACTCTGCACAAATACGCCGCCCAAGTCATATTTCGATGGTGGAGCGGGCGTAATCGATACCCCATTCCCAGCCGCATTGATTTGGCTCGATATATTCGCGGAACTCCAGTCAAAGCCGTAAGTGATGCGTTGGTTCACCAGTCGAGTGGTATTGCTTTGGAAGTTCGAGTTAATTCCGGTTGTATTTTGTACGTATACGTTGTTTCTTGACCGCCATGGGTAAGGTCTTCCGCCACCGAATGCAGATCCTTGAAAGGAATTTTGCGTGACCGATGCCTCTTGGTAATATGCCATTACCTTGGAAGTTTGAATGTATTCATTCCCAGCATCGTTGTATTGGTACTCACCCGAAATCCGATTGCGTGTGGTGGTATCCGATGCCGTTGACTTAGCAACGGCCCTTGAGAGATCGGATAGATTATTGACGTTTTGAGTCACTTTCTGGGATTCATATGTTATTCCCAGCTTATTGACCGAATCAATCCTTAAAAATGCCTTTGAAAGCACATACCAATTGCGATAGTCTGCTGGATTTGGTGCGCTTCGGTTAATCCCTGTGGAGTAATTTGAACCCTGATTTTCATATTGATGACCGGATTGAAAATTACCAAGAATCATGCCCTGAACATCGTCGCTCTTACCTGCATACGCTACTGATGTATTCGAAGAGTTATCCACACTGGAGTAGCTGGTCCGAGCAAAGCCCCCGGTATTCTTTCCCTGCTTTATAAAGTCAGTGGGATTGAATGTTTGAAAATACACAATGCCAGCCAGCCCATCACTGCCGTATTGAGTGGATGATGGTCCGCGGCTTACTTCAATTTTTCGAAAGCCATCGACATCTAAAAAATTTCCCCGGCCTGAAGACAGACTACCGAATGAAAATTGATTGGGTACGCGGATGCCGTCGACTAGTAACAGGACGTTGTTGCCCTGTAGACCACGAATATTGATACTTTCCTGACCACCCCGTCCTTGGGCGCCGATGGCTAAACTAAAACGCCCCGTTTGCTGCGGCACCGTAATATCGGGCGAATCCCTAAAAACATCGCCCACATTTCGTGCGCCCAACTCCTGAATTTCCTCGGCCGTCGTAACCGTAACGATTCGCGGCACATTGTCGGTTTTCCGTTCGGATCGCGTGGCAGATACAGTGACCTCTTTGAGGTCTTTACTATCGAGTGCGCCACCTTGGTGTTGATTGACTAATTCTGCATGGTCGCGTGATGGAATTTGTGCCTTTGCGGCCACTGACAGAACCGTTATTAGCATTAGCAATGCCAATGCACCTCTCTTTAACCCACTTTTCATATATCCCCTAGTTAGTTGAAACACTAGCTAGCGGCGGCGGGCTGTGGCATTGATGCAGTGAATGATTTACTGCATCAGTAAAACTAAATGATAATCATTATTAATTAGATTGTCAATCAATACTGCATTTCTCTTTCATCAGGCAAGCGCTGCAATCAAGGCGGATGAAGATAGCAGGAAGCGAATCGGCAGGCGGTAGCACATCGGAATTGATTTGCCGCTTTCTTGTGCGGGCCGAAAACTCCAATGGCGAACCGTGTTGAGAGGGACCGATCCAAAGCCGGATGGCCGGAGCTTTGAGCTAAATCCAGTCGCTCTACTTTGCCATGATCCGTAATACAGGCGTATAGCATTACAGCTCCCTGCTCTCCATTTTCTCTACTCGAAATCGGATAAGGCGGCTTTGGGTTGAGTGGCGCATATGCATCAGCGGAAGGTGGCGTAATTGGCGCCGACATTAACTTCGATGTATTGCCTTGATCTGCGATGGATATGCCATCACCAGGTACCGATGGATTATGAATGGCTCCCTGAGACTTTGTGAGGGGACGCTCAGCTACGGGCAGACTAACAATTTTATTTACAGAGGCGATCGATTTCGATTCGACTAATTGAATCGGTAGCACTGACCGAGTGCCGTAATCCAGTGGCTGCAATCCAAACCGGGAAATAGAAATAAATATGATCGCATGCAGCAAAGAGACAACTAGGCTTAGTTTCCAGGGGATGATTTGCATCGAAACACCCTTACTTGGTTAGTATCAGCTTGCCAAGCTGAGTAATCCTCAAGGTGTAACAAACGCCATAGTGGTTAATGATGACCGAATTGCTGGCCCCAAACAAATCCAAGCTGGAATAGATTTTGGCTGGACCATCTACTGAGATACCAATCCATTGGGCATTGACTTTCAGATTGTTTTTATTCATCTACAGAATCTGCTGTGTTTTTTTACTTATAACCCACACGATCCAGAATCTTCTGGGCTGCTATTTGATTTAAACCAATCGAGGCGACAGAAACCTTCTCTACCTGATAAGGCCCCAACTCCTTGAGCGAAGGATTATCTACGCGCACGGTAGCAACAGCCGGCCATTCATTATTTCCATCCGCAAAATACGTTTGCGCAGAATCGCTAGCCAAATACTCAAGAAATTGAACCGCTGCTAAAGGGTGAGGGGCATTTTTGGCTACACCACCACCCGCGATATTGATGTGCACTCCGCCCGCATTCTGATTGGGCCAAACAAAGCCAATCTTGGACATGACCGCAATATCTTCTGGCCTAGTAGAGCGCATTAAGCGAGCCAAGTAATAGGAATTGGTTAAAGCCACACCACACTCGCCAGACGCTACTGCACGAATCTGATCGGTATCGCCGCCCTTGGGGCTACGCGCCATATTAGCCACCATGCCACTTGCCCAAGCCTCGGTGGCCTTTTCGCCATTACGCTCAATCAAGGCGCCCAGCAAAGAGAGCATGTAGGGATGGGATCCGGAGCGTGTACATACCTTGCCCTTATTCATCGGCTCAGCTAATTTTTCATAGGTGTTGACATCACCAGGCTTAACGGTGTTTTTGTTGTAGACCACAATCCGCGCACGGGTTGAAAAACCAAACCACGTTGTGCCATCAGTATCTGCTTTAGCTCGCAGATTGACTGGAATACGTTCGTTCAGGTATTTGGATTGGATGGGCTTAAAAAAGCCATTGACCTGGGCTCGCCATAATCGTGCTGCGTCAACCAAGAGAATGACGTCAGCCGGGCTTTTACTGCCTTCACTATTTAAGCGCTCAATCAATGCATTGTCATCTGCCTCAATGCGATTAATCTTGATCCCAGTCGATTTGGTGAAATTCGCATACAAGGCCTCATCCGTTTGATAATGGCGTGCCGAATACAGATTAAGGACTTTCTCATTGTTGGATTGTGCGTATATAGGCACTTGAAATCCAAGCAGTAAAGCGAATGGCAAAGCGATCAGTCTATTTTTCATCATTATTCGTTCCAGCAGAGCAGGTTTTTGTATTAGTCTCCACTATATCATAATAAGAATGATTATCAATAAGATTTAAAAGGTACTGCTTTAATTCCAATAAAAAAGCCCCGATTGGGGCTTTTTAACGATAACTCCCTTTGGTGCTATTCCAAAATACTACGTAGCATCCAAGCGGTTTTTTCATGGATTTCAATACGCTGAGTTAAAAGATCTGCTGTAGGTTGATCATTGGCTTTATCTACTAGCGGAAATAAATTTCGCGCCGTTCGCGCAGTTGCTTCTTGTGCCATCACTAAGTGACGTACCATCGCCTCAGCCTTAGGCACGCCGCTTACTTCTTTAATAGAGGCGAGTTTATGAAACTCCGTATAGGTAGCGGGCGCAGGATGGCCCAGTGCCCGAATGCGTTCTGCAATTTGATCTAGCGCAGTCCACTGCTCGGTATATTGCGTCATAAAGAGTTGATGCAGGCTGGTAAATTGGGGTCCCGTCACATTCCAATGGAAATTATGGGTCATTAAATACAGGGTGTAACTATCTGCTAAGAAGGCAGACAGGCCATGCGCAATCTTTTTGCGGTCTGCTGTCGCAATACCAATATTGATTGCCGGCAAGGTGATACCGACCGGCTTAGTCTTCGCTTTCATATGCTGTCCTTATGTAGGTGGTGTTTGATAACTAAAAAACACGCCACTTACTACCCTACCACCATTCACTGATTTACAGCCATAATAAGCACCGAGTGTCCCCTAAGGGGTCGCCAATGCGCTTAATTCAAACGAAAGGCATCTATGCAAGTTTTTGTCATCAATCCGACTTTAAAAACCGTTGGGGCAATCGATATTCTCGGCTCACTTGATGATGTTCGGGCGCTGATTGGTTTTGATTCAATTGATTCGGATGAAATTGATAACAATGGCGACCGCCTCTTTTTTGATGAGGAGTGCTTTATTCGCCAGCAAGAAGGGGTAGGTCGCTTCAAGGTCGATAACTTAGCACCAGTGGCTGGCATCGGTGTTATCGCCAATAGCCGTGACGAAGCCAAGAGCATTCAAGCCCCCGAGGTGTCTTTACAGGACTTAACGAAGCGCATTAGCTTCATCTAAAAGCCCATGCCCAATCCCGCTGACTACCAGATCGAAATTGCCGATGGGATTGTTGTAATCAAAAATCAAAACACCACCATCGGCTATAGCCGATTTACTAGTGCAGGCGATGTGGAGTACATCTACGTCAACCCCATGTACCGCCGTCAAGGCTATGGCACCCTTTTGCTCGATGAAATTCGCCGCATTGCCGGGCAGATTGGTGCAATCCACACACCGGTATCACCGCTCGGAACCGAATTCTTCGGAGCATTGAACATTGCCCTGCCCGATCCAGCTATACCGCAGCTAGACGCCAAAGCGAGGTGACTTCGGCCTTTCGAGCGTGATGCAAGGGGTCGCTTGCATCGCTCACTTTAGGATGATTCGGTCTAGCGTCCCTTTTCTCGATCACCCTTAAGCCGGCCGCCGCAATCCAGGACAGTAATTCCTCACGTGAGCGTAATTGCAAATGCTCTGCTAAGTCCGACAGAATGAGCCAACCCTCACCGCCTGGCATAAGGTGTTCGCTAAGCTTTGATAAAAAACCCTTTAGCATCATGCTTTCAGGATCATATATCGCCCGCTCAATCGGAGAGCTGGGTCTGGCTGGCAGCCAAGGTGGGTTACACACGACTAAAGCAGCCTTACCTGGCGGAAATAAATCCGCATTGCGTATCTCCACCTGCTGTTCAAGATCCAATTGCTGCATGTTCGCCTGGGCACAGTCCAGCGCTCTTGGGTCTTGATCGGTAGCGATGATCCGCTGGATACCCCGCTGCGCCAATACTGCAGCCAATACTCCTGTTCCCGTGCCGATATCAAAGGCAAGTGAATCTACTTGTATTTCCGCAGGGAGTGGGGTCGTTGCGACGAGCTGAATGTATTCACCGCGTAGGGGTGAGAAGACGCCATAATGGGGAAATAGGCGTTGTGCACCTTCCTTAAGCGATGGAATCACAACCCCTTTTTTGCGCCACTCATGGGCGCTAATGATGCCAAGTAATTCGCGCAATGAGAGCACGTAATCGTCCGTCACATTCCCAAATACTTCGAGACATGCCTTCGCTACTTCCGGCGCCCGTCGCAGCGGAATGGTGTGGTCAGCCGATACCGGAATCAAAATCGCATCCAGAATTCTGGCGCGCTGCGCCTGCGCTTGACGGTGTTGATTAAAAACGGCTTTCGGCTCCAGCGTAGTGACCGCCTCTGGATTCAGCTTGGCTTGGCTCGCTGCCTTTTTTCGATTGCGCTTAACTGGTCGCTCAGCCCGCCGTGCAAGCGCCTGTAGCAATTGTTTGGCATTTTGATAATCACCACTCCATAAAAAAGCGCTCCCTTCGGAAGCAAGGCGATATGCCGCGTCAGCCGTTAGTGTATCGTCTGCAATCACTACTTTTTTGGGTGGCGGCAATCCTTTTTCTGACTGCCATCGCACATCATGAACAGCATCGCCTTCTGTCCAGCGCATGCGATTGTCGCTGTCATTCATTACTGACCTGCAGTAAAGCAGCCTTGAACTGCTCTACCGGTAGCGCGCCCTGAATCAGGATACGGTCGTTCAATATTACGGCAGGCACCGAATGAATCCCGGCATCTAAATAATATTTCTGCTGTTCACGCACCGCATCTTTAAATGCATCGCTGGCAAGCACCTCTGCAGCGCGCAGGCGATCCAAGCCGGCCCTATCAACGGCATCCAGCACATTTGTGGGCTCATCCAAATTAACGGCAAGCGTGAAATACGTCACCAATAATTCTTTTTTGAGGCGGTGCTGCGCATCACTCCCAAATTCAAGCCCAGCCCAATGCAACAGTCGGTGGCAGTCAAAGGTGTTGTAGACCCACTTGCGCCCTTCTGGATGAAATGCAAAGCCGACCTCTGCTGCTCGCTTACGAATCTGCTCTTGGTTTTCACGAACTTGCTTTGGACCAACGCCGTACTTTTCAACCAAATGCTCAATGACGTCCTGGCCACCGATTGGCATTTGCGGATTTAATTCAAACGGCTGAAAGTGCAACTCCACTTGCACCTGATCACCGAGCTCCGATAAGGCTTGCTCTAGGGCACCCAAACCGACGGCACACCAAGGGCATGCAATATCGGATACAAAATCGATTTTGACAGTTTTCATCGTTTTTCTATATCGCCTGAATTAAGCAGGCAGATGGTCTTCTGGGCCAACCTTGAGTGCAATTAAAAAACGGGAGACCATGTTGTAGGCTGCAATCACCGTCACCAATTCCACAGTCTGCGTGTTGCCCAGTGCATCACGTAAACGCACCATAAGCTGATCATCCACCTGAATGTTTCGGGTCATCTGCAGCGTGAGCTCGGCAGCATCGTTTTCTAAGGCGCTAAAACAAGTGCGTGGAAATTGCGGCGTGCCCAGCAAACGCAAAGCCTCAACCTGCTCTTCAGTGCCGCCCGCTTTTCTGAACGGTGGCGCATGGTGAAAAAATTCATACTCAGCGCCATTTAAAACCGCAACCCCGCACATCGCTAACTCGCGCAATTTAGGATCAAGGGCTAAGTTATTCCGAATCTCACCCACAAAGTGATTCCAACCCTCTGCAATCGGAATGCTGTGCAAGAGCATGCGATCTAAATTAATAAAGCTTCCGCCGCGGCGCTTGCGGATCGCGGCAACCAAGTCCGCAGGTTCAGCTAAATCCATCGGAATATACGGAATTGGGCGATTTTGAGGGGTTTCAGACATGGTGAGAATTTCGTAAGGAAAGAGGATTAATTAAGGGTAAAGACTACCACCCAATGGCCGTGTGTTTGATAATAGAGGATGTTATGGAATACCTACCGCCAATGAAGCCGATTCTCAATATTGCCGCCTACCAATTTGTTCGCCTTGAGGAACTCGAGGGTCTGCGCCAGCAGATGCTCGATGCTCTGAATGCACGCCAACTGAAGGGCACTGTTCTACTGGCCGGAGAAGGCATTAACCTATTTTTAGCCGGTACTGAAGCCATGTTGCGGGACTTTCTAGTCTGGCTACGCAGCGATCAGCGCTTTGCGCCCATTGAAGTCAAAGAAAGCTGGTCAGACAATCAGCCCTTTAAGAAAGCGCTGGTCAAAATCAAGAATGAAATCATTCGCATGAATCACCCTGCTATTCAGCCAGAAACGGGCAGAGCCCACTTCATAGCGCCAAGCAAACTGGCAGAGTGGCTCGAACGCGGTACCGACGAATTAGGGCGAGAGGTTGTGATGATTGATACGCGCAATCAATTTGAGGTCGAATACGGCACCTTTGAAAATGCGGTGCATTTCAACATTCAAAAGTTCAGTGAATTTCCAGAGGCCATTAAAGCGCATCAAGCCGAGTTAGCGGATAAAACTCTAATTAGTTTTTGTACGGGCGGGATCCGCTGTGAAAAATCAGGGCTATACATGCGCGAGATCGGTATAGAACACAGCTACCAACTGGAGGGCGGCATCCTCAAGTACTTTGAGGATGTAGGCTCAGCGCATTACCAAGGCAGTTGCTTTGTCTTCGATGAACGTGAAGCACTGGAACCCACCCTAGAATCGATTGGCATCGAGCAATCGATTCGCAAGAAGCAGGCTTAATTTAGGTCGACTTACCGACCAGCTCGAAGTGCTCTACAAAAGGCGGTTTTGTAAAGTAAGGCCCCACAATCGCACGCCAATCGGTAAAGAGTGCGGACTCCCTGAAATCTACCATATGGTTTTCAAGCGTATCCCAGTAAATCATGAGTAGGTAACGTTCGGGCGACTCCACGCAGTGATTTACCTTATACCCACGAAAGCCTTTTGATTTTGAAATTACCGTCTCTAAGCCGCGAATAATGGCTTCATTAAATTCTGCTTGCTTGCTGGGATCAATTTGAATATCGCAGTGCTCCAAAATCATGGCGCGTTTCCTCTTAAAAAATATGTAATCACGCTATAGTAACCCCCAATAAACCCTCTTTATAAAAATGCGTATTTAATGCAAGCCAAGCAAGACCCTTCGAATGCCATAACGCTCTCAGCATGGGAACTGTTTATTGGATTCACCAAAATTGGCCTATCGGGTTTTGGCGGTGTATTGCCTTGGGCGCGGCGCACGATTGTGGAACAAAAGCAGTGGATTACTGCCGCAGAATTCAACGCTATTTTAGGGATCTGCCAGCTTGTTCCTGGACCCAATATTGTCAATCTTGCTGTGTGCGTTGGCTCCCGTTTTGGCGGAGCAAAAGGCGCACTCGCAGCGGTCTTGGGTCTAATGCTGGCGCCGATTGGGGTGGTTTTGATATTAGCCATGCTATATGACCACTTTAGCTACCTTGAGCCTGTCCAGGGCATGCTCCGCGGCATATCCGCCGTCGGCGTTGGCTTAATTGCAGCAACGGGTTTTAAGATGTTGCGTGAGGAATTACGCTACCCACCGATGTTGCTGGTTGTTGTAGTAACCCTATTTATTGCTACTTGGCTTCGCCTGCCACTCGGGTGGGTCGTCTTCATTGCTTCGCCACTCGCCCTGTTCATTGCGTGGCATAAAGCAAAGGGGGTCACATGATCTTGCTGAGTTTGTTTCTCACCTTATCTGCCTTCTCATTGATTGCCTTTGGCGGAGTCAATGCCTTATTGCCAACGCTCTTTGCAATTGCGGTCGAACAAAAACAGTGGATTGACGCTGAAACGTTTGCCCATTATTTTGCGATTGCCCAAGCAGCGCCAGGACCCAATTTAATGACCGTAACGCTAATTGGATGGCATGTGAGTGGCGCAGTAGGTGCGCTGATCGCAACGCTGGCCATTTGCTGGCCATCATCTATCATGATATTTTGGCTGCAGCGTTTGATTAGTACCATGCGGCATGAGCGAGCCAAACAAACCATTCAATTTGCGGCAGCAGCGCTTGCAGTTGGACTCATTCTTGCTTCGGCCTGGCAGATTGCCCTGCAGATTAATACCAGTTGGATTGCTTATGCTTTAACACTCGGTACAGCAGTCATTGCTACCGCAACCCGCTGGCATCCGATGTACCTCATTCTGATTGGCGCTGTTTTGGGATTGCTGGGCCTGATCTAAGCTTACTTCAGTGCTTGGTAGGTCATGATGCCCAGGAAAGTCAGTACAAGGGAGCCAATCACGTGCAGCAACGCAGTTCCCACTGCCCAAGTGTATTCACCGGTTTGCATCATCTCCACCACCTCAGCAGAAAAACTCGAGAATGTGGTCAGTCCACCTAGAAATCCGGTAATGATAAATAAACGCCACTCGGGCCCGATGGCAGCATTGTTACCAAAAAAGGCAACGGCAATGCCAACACAATAACCGCCAAACAAATTAGCCAACAAGGTACCCATGGGAAAGCCCGAAACCATCCCAGTGCCCAAGACGTTAAAACCAGCGCGCAACAGCGCACCGAAGCCAGCTCCACAAAAAATCGCTACAAGTGATGTCCCCATGGCTTGATTGTAGTTAATGAATAAGGAAGGACAACATACTAATCGAGCCCATTTCAATGCCATTGGTAATGATTTCAAGCTGCTCGTCTTCCCTCTGAAGCGCTAAAGGGTACAAGGCAGGCCAATAGTGCTCTGGGGTCGGAATCGATAATCGCGCCGCATGACCTGCCCTTTGCCACTCCAACACAGGAGGGTGCTGCTTAGCTAAGATTTGGCTCGTAAAAAACTGATTGAACTCAATAGCCCATGGGAGTGGAACCGCATCCGCATCCCATTCGATTAAGCGCAAATTATGGACAATGTTTCCGCTGCCCAGAATAAGGATGTTTTCATCGCGCAAGGGGGCTAATTGTTTGGCTAACGTGTAGTGCTCCTCTGCACTAAGCGATCCATCGAGACTGAGCTGCACGACTGGGACATCGGCGCGCGGATACAGGTAGTGCAAGACCGACCATGCACCGTGATCTATGCCCCACTCATGCTCCTCCAAAACCACCGTCTGACTCATCAAGTCGCGGACGCGATAGGCTAAAGCTGGGCTGCCCGATGCCGGATATTGAATATCCAATAACGCTTCAGGGAAGCCACTAAAGTCATGAATGGTTTTAGGCTTTGGCATGGCCGTAAGCCAAATGCCTCGGGTCAGCCAGTGGGCTGATATAACTAAGATGGCATCGGGTTTTTGCAGGCGCTTACCAAGGGATGCCCATGCCGCAGTGTGGCGATTTGGCTCTAGGGCATACATCGGGCTACCATGCCCAATGAAAACGGTGGGCTGGCGGTACTGGCTCATTTCAAGCGCGGGGTGCGCATGAATTCAAATTGGGTGGAATGAATGCCAAACGGCAGGCTGCAACTTAACCAAATACATAACCAATGTGCGCAGCAACCAGTGCAAACAGAATTGCCAAGCTGGTTGCAACGGCCAACATGACGATTAGGGTAATGATCTTTTTATTGATCTCGTCTTTACTTTCCTTGTGCCACTCATTCATGACTCATCCTTATGAAATACCTATTGAACGCATTGATTGGTTTGCAGTAATTATCCACCATCTGACTTTGGGTCAGAGGGAGTTTTGGCCTACTTAACGTCCGCGGCCAGCTTTGCGCATCATGCCTTTGCCACCACCAAAACCACTGGGCGGCTTTCCGCCCGCGCCTTGAGGGCCTTTTCCTGCTGGTGGCCGTGCTGGCGGTTTAGCGATCACTGGACGGGCTGGGGTCTTCGCAGCGGGTTTTTTTTCTTCAGTCACGATGGGCTCCTATCGATATCATATTGTCATGATAAGTGCCTTTTCAATAGAAGCAATAGCTGTCAACGCAATTCCGTTGATTTTGGCCATCACCATTCATGAGGCTGCGCACGGTTACATTGCCAAACGGCTGGGGGACAATACCGCTTACCTGCTCGGAAGGGTGACCTTAAACCCCTTGAAACACATTGATTTGGTGGGTACCCTAGTCATTCCATTGGCCTTAATTCTGCTGAATTCGGGCTTTTTAATCGGCTACGCCAAGCCCGTTCCCGTGCGCTTTGATCGACTCAAAAACCCTAAAATCGACATGATTTGGGTTGCCCTCGCCGGCCCAGGCTCCAACTTTATTCAAGCGATTATCTGGGCCACACTCTGGTTTATGCCGCAACTGCTGGGCATCGATGAGCCCTATTTGGGGGCGGTTGCCAAAGCGGGGGTGATGTGGAACATCAGCCTCCTCGTCTTTAATCTATTGCCGATTCCGCCGATGGATGGTGGGCGAGTGCTAACCGGCCTATTGCCTTACCGCCAAGCAGTGACTTTTAGCCGAATTGAACCTTGGGGCTTTTTTATTGTCTTGGGCCTAGCCCTCAGCGGATTAATTGGTGTTTGGTGGATGCAGCCCTTAAGCGGCTTCTTTTTGTCGATCATCCGTTATTTGATGTGGCCCCTGCAGCACTTGTTATAAAAAAGCGGTTTCATTCACTTAAAAAGCAAGTAAGTCGGTTATGCTGTTTCAGTACATCCCTTTTCTATTTATTAGGAGTTCCCATGTCCCTTAAGCCGCTTCCTACTACCGCTAGCCTAAGCATATTGGCCGCATCCCTTGCTTTGATTACTGCAAGCCCCGCTTTCGCACAGTTTCAAAAAGCAGAAGATGCGATTAAATACCGTCAAAGCACATTCAGTGTGATGGCAACCCATTTCAGTCGAATTGGCGCAGTTGTTAAGGGCGAAGTGCCTTACAACAAAGAGGATGTTGCTAAAAATGCAGCCATCATTGCCACACTATCGAGCCTGCCATGGCAAGCCTTTGGACCCGGCACCGAGGGTGGTAAGGCCCAACCAGCAATTTGGACTGAGGCTGCTAAATTTAAAGCAGGATCAGAGAAAATGCAGACTGCGGTTGCCGAACTCAATCAGGCAGCACAGTCAGGCAATCTGGAGAGCATCAAAAAAGCATTTAGTACTACTGGGCAAACCTGCAAAGCCTGTCACGATGACTTTAGAAAGAAATAATTCCTAAAAAGTAAAGTAGCAATACGGCAATTGCACACAGCGATACAAATGCAGTGAGTCGCTGGGGTGCGCCATCTTTAGAGGCAAGGAGTGCTGAAGCAGGTATGCCCTTACCATCGCGCTCCACATCAAGCTCTTTATCACCCTGAATCATCGGTAATATTAAAGACTCACGCTTTACCCATTGGTGATACCCAATCGCAAGCAGGTGCAGACCAATTAATCCAAAGAGGATGTTGGAATTGAAGGCATGAATGCTGCTGATTAAACTCACAGTAGCATTCGATACATACTTGGCAAGCGGCCCTTGAAAGGCAATGTCATCATCCGTAAATAGGCCGGTGCTGGCTTGTATACCCACCACCAGCAATAAAGCGATCACCGATAAACTGCCCAAGGGGTTGTGGCCCAGACCGCTACCTACCTTACCACCCAGAAAGGCGATCAAACGCTGTGGGCTGGGAACAAAGGTAGTAAAACGCGAGTGCACCGCGCCAATAAACCCCCACAGCACCCGAAATAAAACCAAACTCAATGCGGCGTAGCCACAGTAAGCGTGCCACTGCATCCAGTAGCCGCCAATATTGACGCAGATTACCGCGCCCGTTATGCACGCCACTAAAAGCCAGTGAAACAATCGCGTCGGTAAATCCCAAATGCGGAGGGTTTTTTTCATCAAGTCAGTATAGGCGGATCTCCGCCCTTAACCCACTATTACCACTATAAATAGGTCGGCGCCTATTCGATCTTGGGCAGCTCTTTTTGAATGATCTTTAAGCCTTCGCGCAGAATCGAATCGTAGCGATTGCGCTCAGCACGAATGGTTTCTGGATTCCATTCAAAAAAGCCTTCGCCAGTCTTCATGCCTAGCTTGCCGCTTTTCACCCGATCACCCAAACTTTTGGCAATGTTGGGTGAGTTATTTAGCGAGGGATAAATACTCGCCCCTGCCGCAGCGTGGACCTCAAGCCCAGCATGATCGCGCTGCATCACCGGACCAGCGGCAAGGTAACGAAAACCAAACCCAAAGCGCACAGCCTTGTCGACGTCTTCTGGCGTAGCGATGCCTTCATCGATCAGATAAAACGCTTCGCGCGAGAGTGCGTGCTGCAAGCGGTTTGCTAAAAATCCATGCAAATCTTTTTTTACCATCACCGGCACCATGCCGCAGGCAGTCATGAGGCGCGATAAACTTTCCGCCACCATCTTGGCGGTTTTCTCACCACAGATCACTTCAACGCAGGGCACGATGTGCGCCGGCATAAAAAAATGCAAGCCAATCATCCGCGCTGCGGTTTTGAGACCTGCGGCGATTTCACTAATCGGAAAGCTGGAACTATTGCTAGCCAATACCGTTTCAGGTTTGCACCGCTTCTCCAGCTCAGCAAAAAGCGATTGCTTTAAGTCGAGTCGCTCGGGGATGCACTCAATCACCAAATCCACATCGGCCCAATCGACCTCATCTAGAGATCCTGCAACGGTCAGCAAATGAATGCGGTTTTCATGACCCAATTCGGTCATGGCATTCGCAAAGTAATTGGGCAGGTGCGCACGACGCTCAGTGGTTAATTCAACCACTTGAGTGGCGCAGCCGCCACGCGCACACACGGCCGCAACATCCGCACCCATGGTGCCGCCACCGATAATGACAACCTTGGTTTCAGCTGGAGTAAACAGCATCTTATTTTCCTTTCAGCACGGGTGCAGTACGCGTTGCTGCTGGCACCATAAAATCAAAATCACACCCAATATCAGCTTGGGTAACGGTGGTTTGGTAAAGGCGCCGATACCCTGTGGCGGGGATATTTAAGCGCACGGCGGGCGGCGCTAATTCAGCCAGGCGGCGGGCAATTTCTGCATCGTCTACTAATAGCTCAATGCGGCGTGCATCCACATCCAATTCAATCACATCGCCGTTACGCACAATCGCTAGCGGGCCATTTTCGGCCGACTCGGGAGTGATGTGCAGCACGATCGTGCCAAAAGCAGTCCCACTCATACGCGCATCGGAGATCCGCACCATGTCTTTGACTCCCGCCTGCGCAAGCTTTTTAGGGATGGGTAGATAGCCTGCCTCTGGCATACCGGGGGCGCCCTTTGGTCCTGCATTTTGTAAAACCAAGACATCATCTGCAGTGACGTCCAAATCGTCTTGATCAATGCGTAGCGCCAAGTCTTCTAGTGAACTAAACACTACTGCGCGTCCACGGTGCTTGAGTAAGGCCGGCGATGCGGCAGAGTGTTTAATGACGGCACCACGCGGCGCTAAATTGCCTTTTAATACAGCTAAACCGCCAACCGGGAAAATCGGCTCTTGCGCAATCCGGATGACTTTGCGGTTACGTGTCACGGGGGCAGCATCAATCTCTTCGCCTAAGGTTCTACCACTGACGGTCATGCAATCTAAATACAGAAGAGGCTTTAGCTCACGCAACACCGCCATCAGTCCACCATCTTCATTGAGGTGTTCCATGTAATGCATGCCGCTGGGCTTTAAATCGACCAGCACTGGAACAGTACGGCCCAAACGATCAAATGCCTCAAGGTCAATTTTGACGCCCAAGCGGGCAGCAATGGCCGTGAAATGAATTAAGGCATTGGTTGATCCACCAATCGCATGCAGCACCGTCAAGGCATTCGTCAGCGACTCCAAAGTCAAGATGCGTGCCGGTGTTAACGCTTGCTCATATGGCATCTGCGCCAACTCCACCGCCCTACGTCCCGTTAGCTCAGCCAAGCGAAAGCGTTCGGCCATCACCGCCGGCACTGCGGCGGTTCCAGGCAGGCTCATGCCGGCTGCCTCGACCATACAGGCGATGGTGCTAGCCGTGCCCATCACCATGCAGGTGCCGGTAGTGGGGGCGAGTTTTTCATTCACAGCATCAATTTCGGTTTGATCAATTTCATTGGCGCGGAACTTAGCCCAATAGCGGCGGCAATCAGTGCACGCACCTAAGCGATCACCCTGATAGGTGGTGGTCAACATCGGTCCGGTTGGAATCGAGATGACGGGCACATCCACACTGGCCGCGCCCATTAGTTGCGCCGGTATGGTTTTATCGCAACCGCCAATCAATATGACCGCATCGACGGGCTGGGCGCGCATCATCTCTTCGGTATCGAGCGCCATCAAATTACGCAAATACATGCTGGTTGGAAATGCAAAGGATTCATGCACCGATATGGTCGGAAAAACCATCGGCATGCCGCCGGCTTGCATCACACCGCGTTTAGCCGCCTCGATCATTTGCGGGACATTGCCATGACAAGGATTGAAATCACTAAACGTATTTGTGATTCCAATAATGGGTCGGTCGAGTGCGCTATCGCTAAAGCCCATGGCTTTAATAAAAGCCTTTCGCAAAAATAGGGAAAAGCCAGCATCGCCGTAACGGGTTAGGCTCTTACGCATACCGCTTAGCTTGTCATTTTGATTGGCTGAATTGCTCAAGGGGGGTTCCTGTTGATATCGGTCTGAGAAAGTGGTGAATTTGTTAAATCCACTTACAATGGTGCATTATTTCAATAAAAACAGTAGTGAGACATGATTCCCGTCAATTCGGTGTTGCAGGTCGGTTCGTTTCCAGAAATTATGCAAGCGGAAATCAACCAACGTCTGAAAACAGTGCAGTTAGTCGATCCCCATGAGCCAGTTCCTGCTGGCCCCTATGAGGCCATCCTAACGCGCTCCAACACCCTCATTCCCGAAAGCCTTCTTCAGCAAATTCCAAGCTTGAAGGTAATCGCCTGCTGCGGAGTTGGTTACGACAATCTCCCCTTAGATTACCTGAAGACCCATGGCATTCAGGCAAGCACTACGCCTGGCGTTCTGAATGATGCCGTTTGCGAACTAGGCATTGGCCTCCTCTTTGCTTTGCTGCGTCGTCTACCTGACGCCGACCGATTCGTTCGCTCTGGTGCATGGCAAGAGCAAGCCTTCCCGATTACAACGACCCTAGCTGGCAAAACCATTGGCATCGTAGGTTTAGGGCGAATTGGCCAAGACCTAGCCAAACGCCTCGAGCCGTTTGGCGTCACCATTGCCTATACAGGGCCTAGCGCTAAAAAATGTGCTTACACCTTCTATAGCAGCGCAGTTGCTCTGGCCGAGGCAGCCGATGTGCTGATATTGACTTGCCCAGGAGGCCCTGAAACGGAGCGCATGATCGATGCGGCGGTCTTAAATGCCCTTGGACCGAATGGGTATTTAATCAATATTGCGCGCGGTAGCGTCGTGGATGAATCGGCACTGATTTCTGCATTGCAGCAAAATCGCATCGCCGGAGCGGCACTCGACGTGTTTGAAAACGAGCCCCAGTTGAGTTCCGCCTTCATCCCGCTCCATAATGTGGTGCTGAGCCCCCACATCGGCAGTGCTACGCGTGAAACGCGCCAAGCCATGACCCGGTTGGCAATAGATAACTTAGAAGCATTTTTTAACCACCGTCTTTTATTAACACCGATCCATTAGAAACCGGAGATCCCATGTTGACCCCCAAGCCTTCCTCACTGTCCGCAGTTCTCTCACCTGTGATCACGCCATTTAATGCGGATGGCAGCCCTAATATTCAAAAGCTATTGAAGCAATGCAAATGGCTTGAGGCGAATGGCGTTGGCCATGCTGTCTTTGGCACCAACTCTGAAGCCAATTCAATTTCTACCTTACAAAAGCTGCACGCACTCGATGAGCTGATTCGAGGCGGACTGGATCCCGCGCACATGATGCCCGGTACCGGCGCTTGCTCGATTGATGCGGCAGTGCAAATGACTAAGGCAGCCGTAGACGCCAAATGCGGCGGGGTCTTGATGCTGCCGCCCTTCTATTACAAAGACATTTGTGATGATGGATTATTTGCCTATTTTGCAGAGGTGATTGAAAAGGTGGGTGATCCAAAATTACAAATTTACATCTACAACATTCCACCCGTCACCAAGATTTCATTAAGTCTGGCACTGCTAGAGCGCCTCGTGAAGACCTATCCTAATACCGTTATTGGCATGAAAGATAGCTCGGGCGATTGGGCTTATACCGAGTCGGTAATTAAGGTGTTGGCTCCAGAAGGTTTCCGAGTCTATGCTGGCAGTGAAGTATTTTTAATGCGCACGATGCGTGCTGGCGGCGTCGGCTGCATCTCGGCAACAGCGAACGTAAACCCTAAGGCGATTGCCACTTTGACTGCAAACTGGCAAGCCGCTGGCGCAGACCAGCATCAAATCGAGTTAGATCAAGTTCGCGCCATCTTCCAAAAGTATCAAATGATCGCTGCCCTTAAAACGGCAGTAGCGCACTACAGCAAAGATGCCGACTGGCTGCGGATACGCCCACCTTTGGTGCCTTTAAGTGCCGATCAGCAAAAGAAATTAATCCACGAATTGGAGCAAATTCACTTCTCTATGCCAGGCCTTTAAGTTACGGATGGGATTTTTGCCAAATATAATGTTTACTTGCTACACCCTTTAACAAAACGTACTAGGAGATAACAAAAATGAAACTCTTTAAAATCCTTGCACTGACGCTCAGCCTAGGCTGCATGAGCGTTCAAGCGCAAAATCTATCCATTGCTACCGGCGGTACCGGCGGCGTTTATTACCCTATGGGCGGTGGTTTGGCAGCGGTTTTGTCAAAGCATGTCTCTGGTATGTCAGCAACTGCTGAAGTTACTGGCGGTTCTGTCGATAATTTGAAATTAATTGGTACTGGTAAACCCTATGTTGGTTTCTCGATGGCCGATGCTGCAAAAGACGCCATCTCTGGTGAAGACAAATTTAAGGGCAAGCCAATTGATCTGCGCACCTTATTAATTCTGTATCCAAATTTGATGCACGTTGCAACAGTGGAATCCAGTGGCATTAAAACCATGCAAGACCTTAAGGGCAAGCGCGTTAGCACTGGCTCCCCAGGCAGCGCGACCGAAGTGATGGCCTTCCGTCTCCTAGAAGCAGCTGGCATTGATCCCAATAAAGACGTGAAGCGCGAGCGTTTGAGCGTAGCTGAGTCTGTGAATGCCGTAAAAGATCGCAAGATCGATGCATTCTTTTGGGTTGGTGGTTTGCCAACGGCAGCGGTTACCGATTTAGCCAATAGCCCTGGCATGAAAATTGTCATGGTGGATACGTCTGCTGAAGTTCCTGCCATGAATAAAAAGTATGGCAACCTGTACTTCCCATCGACCATCACAAAGCAAACCTATAGTGGCATGGCAAAAGACAACAGCGTTGCTGCCGTTGCCAATATTTTGGTTGTCAGCTCAGCCATGTCGGATGCCGAAGCCTACAAAATCGTCAAGGCTATTTTTGATAACCAGTTGGAACTCGTTCGTTCGCATGCAGAGTACCGCAATGTGAAGCTCGAGAATCAAAAGGTAGGCTCAACACCGGTTGCATATCATCCAGGTGCCTTGAAGTACTTTAAAGAAAAAGGCATCAAGGTCAATTAATTGCCCAAAAGGCAATGGCATTTGAATGCAAGACAGAAAACTAGGCAGGGACATGACGCAAGCTTCAATTGATACAGCAACACAAGAAAAGTTAGACGCTTTCATTAAGCAAGAAGAAGGTGACTCCAATAACTACAAAGGCCTGTTAGCCAAATTTATAGTCTTGGTTGCGGTTGGCATGTCCTTGTTTCACTTGTATGCCGCCTATTACATCGTGCCAACCCACCAGTTACGGGTTGTGCACGTTGCATTAGTGCTGTTTTTGGTTTTCCTGAGCTTTCCGATTTCGAATCGATTTAAAAATCGACTGATGTGGTGGGACATTATTTTTAGTCTCTTGGCGGTCTACATTTCGTATTACATTCTGAGTGGCGGCGATGACTTTACCGATCGCAACACCGCCCCCGACCCCAAAGATGTTTACCTTGGTGTTGCCTTAATTCTCCTTATCTTGGAGAGTGTCCGCCGCACCAACGGCATGATCCTCGTCACGGTGACGGTGTGCTTCTTGCTGTATGCCCTATTTGGCAATTATTTACCAGCGCCATGGACCCATAAGGGATACGACCTAGATCGCTTGGTTGGTTTCATGTACATGACTTTAGAGGGTATTTATGGGACCGCAGTAGATGTGTCGGCAACCCTCATTATTCTCTTCACTATTTTCGGTGCATTTTTGCAGTTCACTGGTGCCGGAAAGTTTTTTATTGATTTCTCATTTGCGGCAATGGGCGGCAAATCATCGGGCGTTGGCCGGACGATCGTACTGTCATCCTTCCTGCTGGGCGGCCCCTCGGGTTCTGGTGTGGCCACCACCGTAACGGTTGGCTCTGTAGCAGCGCCCATGCTAGATAAGGTGGGTTACGAAAAAAATGCTGCAGGCGGCTTACTGGCGGCGGGCGGATTGGGTGCAATTATTTCCCCTCCAGTACTCGGCGCTGCAGCCTTCCTGATTGCCGACTTTTTAAAGATTTCCTACCTTGATGTATTGCTGATGGCGTGCATCCCGACGATTTTGTTTTACCTTGGCCTATTTGTCATGGTTGAGATTGATGTCCGTAAATACAAAATGAAGAGCATCCATTTCGAAACCGCGGAGAGTGCTTGGCAGCTAACTAAGAAGTATTGGTTTCATTTCTTCTCCTTGATTTCCATTGTGGCGTTCATGTTGATGGGCTTTTCTCCCGTCATGTCGGTATTTGCCGCGACCGTCGTGTCTGCCCTGACAAGCATGCTGCGCGAAGATACCGCCATCATTCCGTATGCTTGGTTCAAAGGAAAGATGCCAATCCTGTCAGGCCTGTATAACTCCAACTTAACTAAATCCTTGGCTGCCGGCTCTACTGGCGTTATTGCAATTGCAGTTACCTGCGCAGGTGCCGGCCTCATCGTGGGCACCGTAACCCTTACAGGCCTTGGCCTGAAATTCAGTTCGATTGTGATTCAGTACGCCGATGGCTCTTTGCTGCTCACCGCCATCTTTACTGCGCTGGTTGTCTGGGTTGTTGGTCTCGCCGTACCCGTAACCGCCTCCTATATTATTTGCGCCGTTATCGCAGCGCCAGCCCTCATCAATTTGGGCGTACCTGCTTTTGCTGCACATATGTTTATCTTCTATTACGCAGTACTTTCTGAGGTGTCGCCTCCGACTGCCCTCTCGCCGTTTGCGGCGGCGGCGATTTGTAAGGGCGATCCTTACAAGACAACCTTACAGGCTTGGAAATACGTAGCGCCAGCCATTTTGGTCCCATTCATGTTTGTGCTCGATAAATCCGGTGTCAGCCTTTTATTAATGGGATCGACGACTGCCTTAGCGCAAGCAAATTGGGGTGAAATATCCTGGATCACCTTCACCGCCATTGCCGGAATCATTTGCCTTGCTGGCGGTTTGCAGGGCTGGTTTATTGAAAAAACCAATCCCATCGAACGAATCGTCATGATTGCTTCCGGCGTTGCGCTTGCTTACCCTTCCAATGAAGCTGACATTGGTGGCTTCATTGGCTTTGGCTTGGTTCTGCTCTCCCAAATCATTCGCAATCGGCGTCATCGGCCGCCAGCAATTGCTTAGGGGTACTTCCTTTTAATCTTTTGTGTTCCGATCAAAATAATGCCCGCACAATGCGGGCATTATTCTTTAGGGCTTGATACAAGTACTGCTTGCTAGGTGGCTCACTTCGTGATCTTGGTCCAAGCCGACTTGCCAGCATATTTCTTGATGGCTGACTCATCGAATTCAAAACCCAATCCGGGGGTTTTATGCAAAATCAAATCGCCATTTTTGAAGGTCAACTGCTTATTGATTAAGTTACGGAAATTGAGAACCTGATCATCCAAGAAAAACTCCACAAAACGGGCATTGGGCGTTGCTGCAACCAGTGGTGCATGCAAGTCATGCATCCAGTGCGGGCACACTGTCACGCCCTTGCAGTCCGCATACGCCGATATACGACGCCACTCAGTAATACCGCCACACACTGCAGCATCCGATTGCAGTATCGACGCGCCGCCAGCTTCAATCAGTTCCCGGAAACGCCACCGGCCCGCCTCCATCTCGCCCGTCGCTACATTGATGGTGGTTCGCTGTGCTAGTGCCGCATGCAGATCAATCGCATCGGGTGAAAATGGCTCTTCAATCCAATAAGGGTTGTAGTCTTCAAAACGGCGGATGTACTCCATGGCGGTGGGTAGATCGCGCCAGGCGTTGTTTGCATCGAGTGTTAATAAAACGTCCTCTCCTACTGCAATGCGCGCTGCCCTCACACGCTCTTCCTCTTCTCGTGGTGACAGGCGACCCACTTTCATTTTGACCGCCTTAAAGCCTTGTTTGACGTAGGACTCCATCTCTTTACCAAGCTTGGCGGGGGTTTTGCCCTCAAGGTAGTAGCCGCCGCTGGCGTAGGCTGGTACCCGGTCCTCCACTACCGATCCCAAATACTGGTGGAGCGGCAGACCGGCAGAGCGTGCATTGAGGTCCCATAAGGCTGTATCCAAAATAGAGATGGCTCGCATCACCGCACCTGCACGGCCCTGCAGAATGGATTCGTTGTACATCTCCATCCACAAGCCCTCGGAGCGATGGCTATTTTGCCCAATCAATTTCTTAGCAAGCAGTTGCTCAACCACAATTTTGGCGATGTCGCCACCAGCACTGCCCACATAACAAAAGCCAATGCCCTCGATGCCCTCTTGACTCCGTACTTTGACGATGCAATAGTGCCGCTCGGAAACCGTACGCGTAGAAAAAGAGGTGACCTTATCTAAGGGAACGCTGACGGCAGCGACCTGAATGGATTCAATGATGGGCATAGCGATTCCTAGTCAAAGAAAAAGATTGTAGACACAATCAGTCAGGCTTAATTTGACTTTACGCAAACGGTCAACTATGTTGCACTGCAAAATCATTATCTGACACTGGCTCCACAATATTAGATAATTGGGGAGTGAATTGGTTTTTGATCTCCCGTCTGCCCTCGTTGAAAGCCTGGGGCATCCCTTTATCGGTGATGCTTGCCTTGGGCGGTTATGGTGGTGTGCCAGCGACCCTCTCTGAAGCCAAGGCCCAAACCACGCCTGCTCGTACCAAGGTGGTGATTCAAAGCGGAAAAAAACAAACTGGGATTAAGGCGCCGCGCGCCCAAAGTCAATCGCTCACCCCAAAAAAATCCAGCTTGGTCGATACCAGTAAAGACGGCGCATCTGTTTTAGAGTCGGGGGGCAATCTGGATTTTCGGGTGGAACGCGGTTGCATTAAAACCGACACCTTAGACGGCAATTTGCCTGCGCGTTTAGGAATTAATGATCCGGCTTTTTTTGAATTCTTTCAAAACCAAACCCGCGGCTTTTTTTCTCAATTGCGCGGCAGTTGCATCCCCTATGCGATTGCATTCGGAAAACGCAATCGCTTTGACTCCCTGAGCATTATGAATGGACCAATCCGCGATGCCCGCACCCAAATCATTACATTCACCCCCTCTGCGTTTGATGGTTTTTTGGTTCAGGAGGATCGCCTGCAATCCCAATCGCCCAACCTGGTTGAGGTAGAGCTACCCCTATCGGATGTGCTGTATGACGCTCGGAAAGTGGGTGATGTATTGCCTGTTGAGCTGGTCTGGGAATTGAATTCGATTGTGAAACAGCTCTACCCCGAAGATGGTCCAGCCAATGCAATTAATGCAAATCAGGTTCGCCTGATTGTCGACTTTGGTGATCGCGATCGCTGGGCGCAAATTTGGGCGGTCGAAATTATTGACTCCCTTAGTCAAGATGTTTTAGCAAGCGCATTTTGGGTTGATCGCAACGACATACCCGGTGGATTTTTTACTGCCTCAGGGGAATCGATTGAGCGCTCCTTCTGGACAAACCCACTCAGCTATCGCCGTATTTCACGCGGCGTTGGCAGCGTGCGGGCTGGCCGCACGAAGGCCCCCGCTAAACAAGCGGGTCAGGCGCCGGCCTCCGTACAACGCTGGCGTACCCACATGGGAATCGACTATGCTGCTCCTACCGGAACACCTGTATTTAGCGTTGCCAATGGCAAAATTGCCTACCTTGGTTACAACGGCGCCTTTGGGAACCTCATCATTGTTGAGCACCCAGGAAATTACCGTACCTACTATGCCCATTTAAGTAACTACAACGTCGAACTCAGTGTAGGCAGCGAGGTACGTCGCGGTTTTGAAATCGGCTACGTAGGCTCCACCGGCCGATCGAGCGGACCGCATTTGCATTACGAACTGCGCCGGGATGGCGCTTATATTGATCCTTACAGCCAGTCGATGCAACTCGATTTGTGGTCGATGCGTGATACCGATAGTGGTCAGCTTACGCGCCAACTGCTGCTGCTAGGCAGCCTACCCAATAATGAGTGATACTGCTTCAGCCATGATGAGCTCGACCTTGCACCTTCAAAACCTAGCGTGCACACGTGGCGGTAAAGTGCTGTTCTCGGACCTATCGGTCCTGCTTGAGCCAGGCCAGCTCTTGCGGATTACCGGCAGTAATGGTGCCGGAAAATCCAGCTTATTACGTATCGTATGTGGTTTGTTGATGCCGTCGACAGGAGGCGTTCATTGGCAGGGTGAGCCGATCAATGCCGATCGCGATTTTTTTCATACGCAGCTTATTTACCTCGGCCATACCCCAGCCCTCAAGGGCGATTTAAGCGCCGCAGAAAATATCATGGCAGCCGGCAATCTCAGCGGGGATGCGATTACCAGTAGCATGGCCCGCGATGCGTTAATTGCCTCTGGGCTCGGTCACTTGGCAAGCAGATTAGCCCGGACGTTTTCACAAGGGCAAAAGCAACGCGTTGCCTTAGCACGCCTGCAGCTTGCTCAGCACAAACCATTGTGGTTACTCGATGAGCCATTTAATGCACTCGACCAAGCAGCCAACGAGGCGCTACAAGCATTAATTCAGGGGCATTTAGTGCGGGGTGGAATCGTTGCCCTCAGCAGCCATCAAGCAGTGGCCCTTGACGATATTGACCGGGTTGTGCGAGTTAATCTATGAATGCATCCCCTTCCATTCCGAAAGTAATGCTGGCGATTGTGCGGCGCGATCTGAGTTTGGCGCTGCGTCGCAAAAACGATAGTCTATCGGCATTATTTTTCTTTATCGTGGTCGCGAGTTTATTTCCCTTGGGCATTGGACCAGAGCCAACCCTTCTGGCCATCATCGCACCCGGGATGGTGTGGATTGCTGCCTTGTTAGCGGCGATGCTTTCTTTGGGGCGTTTGTTTGCGGATGACTTTCAAGATGGCACGCTTGATCAATTGGTCTTAACTGCTATTCCTCTGCCGCTGGCGGTACTCTCCAAAACCACGGCGCATTGGATTAGCTCTGGTTTGATACTGACGATTGCCTCGCCCATCTTGGCTATCCAATTTAATTTAGACAGCCAGAGTATGGTTATTTTGGTGCTTACCCTTTTAATTGGAACGCCATTGCTTAGCTTAATTGGCTCGATCGGCGCAGCCTTAACCTTAGCTACGCGCGGCGGGGGCATGCTCTTGTCCTTGCTGGTTTTGCCGCTGGTGATTCCGGTACTCATTTTTGGCGCTGGCGCAGTGGATGCGCACCAGGCAGGATTGCCAATTGATGGTCATTTTTACCTCTTGGGAGCCATGTTGGCGATAGCCCTATTTTTTGCCCCTATTGCTACGGCAGCTAGCCTACGAATTGCGGTGGAATAAGCCCGCTAGGCTAAAATCAGGCACACTAATGCAAGTACTCGTTACTCCAACTTAAAGACCCTTTATTGTGTTTTCTTCTGGTATCAATTGGTTTAAATACGCTGCGCCACAACGCTTTTACGCGTTATCCGGCAAGCTCATTCCGTATTGTTTCGCGGTTGCGGTAATCGCCGCACTGATTGGCTTAACCATCGGACTTTTAATTGCGCCCAGCGACCATCAACAGGGCGAATCGTATCGAATTATTTTCATTCACGTACCTGCGGCTTGGATGTCAATGATCATCTATTTAGCAGTGGCCTTTTGGGCTGCCATTGGGCTGATTTTTAATGCACGGTTAGCTAGTATGTTGGCTCTGGCTTTAGCACCAACCGGGGCTCTAATGACTTTTCTTGCGCTGTGGACTGGCGCCTTGTGGGGCAAGCCAACGTGGGGCACCTATTGGGTTTGGGATGCACGCCTCACTTCTGAATTGATCTTGCTGTTCTTGTACCTCGGTTTTTTATCGCTGCATGCATCGATTGAAGATACGCGCAAGGCCGACCGTAGCGCTGCTATTTTAGCCATCGTAGGCGTTGTCAATATTCCGATCATTTATTTTTCAGTGAAGTGGTGGAATACCCTACACCAAGGCGCCTCGGTGAGCCTCACCAAGGCCCCAACCATGGCAACGCAAATGCTAACCGGCATGCTCATCATGACGGTGGCGTTTTGGGCCTACTCATTTGCCATGAGCTTTTACCGCTGCCGCACCCTCATATTAGAGCGGGAACGCCACACCGCATGGGCCCAAGAGGCAGCGAAATGATCTACTGGAATAGCCTTAGCGATTTCCTGCAAATGGGGGGGCATGGCCCCTTCGTATGGGGCTCTTTTGCGGTAACTGCCCTCGTTTTTGCCATTGAAATCATTCAGATCCGCCGGCAACACCGCCTGACCGCCGCGAGCGTTCGGGACGAGTCGTACGCCACTGAAAAAAATTAGGCAAAATAAGGGCTTATGAAACTCCGCACAAAACGCGGTCTTGCGATCATGGGTGGCTTAGCTTGCGTAGGGTTTGCCACTTACATGGTCTTTCAGACCTTCCAAAGCAATTTGGTTTTCTTCTACAGCCCGAGCCAGATCATGGCCAATGAGGCGCCCAAAGACCGTACCTTTCGGGTAGGCGGCCTCGTAGAAGAAAACTCCATCAAGCGAGATCCGGGTGGCCTGAAAGTAAATTTTGTTGTTACTGACTTGGCCCACCGCATCGAAGTCAGCTACGAGGGCTTATTGCCCGATCTCTTTAAAGAAGGCAAGGGCGTCGTGGCCGAAGGACGCCTCAATAGCGCCGGCTCCTTTACGGCCAGTCAGGTATTGGCCAAGCACGATGAAAATTACATGCCGCCAGAAGCAGCAGATGCACTAGCTAAAGCGAAAAAACCATGATTCCAGAAATTGGTCAAGTTGCTCTTATTTTGGCGCTCATGACTGCACTCGTCTTGGGTGTTGCTCCTTTGGTAGGCGCCCAAACCAATCGGCCCGCCCTAATGAATTTAGCAAGGCCATCGTCAATTGCCCTTTTCTTTTGGGTTACGGTGTCGTACGTTTGCTTAGTGATCTCATTTGTGAATAATGATTTCAGCGTTCTGAATGTGGCGCAAAATTCAAATTCTGCACTTCCCCTGATGTACCGAATCGGCGCCTCCTGGGGCAGCCATGAGGGTTCGATCTTATTGTGGTGCTTCATGATGGCGGGGTGGACAATTGCGGTTGCTGTGTTCTCGAAGCACTTGCCCATCAAGATGATTTCACGCATTTTGGGTGTAATGGGCCTACTTAACATTGGTGTGCTGTTGTTTACCCTGCTGACATCGAATCCCCTAGATCGGATGTTGCCGGCGGCCTTAGAAGGCAAAGACCTCAATCCCCTTTTGCAAGACCCGGGGATGATTATTCATCCGCCTTTCTTGTACATGGGCTACGTGGGTTCCGCAGTTGCCTTTGCGTTTGCAATTGCCGCCCTCCTCTCGGGCCGCCTAGATGCTGCTTGGGCGCGGTGGTCACGGCCCTGGGTCACCTCAGCATGGTGCTTCTTAACAATTGGCATCGCACTCGGTAGTGCGTGGGCTTATTACGAATTGGGTTGGGGCGGTTGGTGGTTTTGGGATCCGGTTGAGAACGCCTCATTCATGCCGTGGCTCGTAGCTACCGCGCTGATTCATTCCTTGGCGGTCACTGAAAAACGGGGCGGCTTCAAAATGTGGACTGCACTACTAGCCATTCTTGCCTTTTCACTTTCCTTGCTTGGCACTTTCTTAGTTCGCTCCGGCGTGATTACCTCAGTACATGCATTTGCGACCGATCCCAAGCGGGGTATTTTTATTCTCGGTTTCTTGGCACTGGTCGTCGGAGGCTCTCTCTTGCTATTTGCTTGGCGCGCGCCGAAAGCCAATATCGGTGGTAATTTTGGAACCGTATCGCGCGAAAGCATGTTACTGACCAATAACGTTTTACTGTTAGTAGCAACCGCGGCAGTGCTCTTGGGTACGCTCTATCCCATGCTGCTCGATGCGCTCGACCTGGGTAAGATCTCGGTTGGTGTTCCGTATTTTGAGGCCGTGTTTGTTCCGCTCATGACCCCAGCCCTCTTTTTAATTGGCATTGGCCCGATGTCGCGCTGGCGAGATTCCCCTGTAATTGATTTGGCACAGAAACTAAAGTGGGCAGCTGCGGTCAGTGTCATCAGCGCAATCATTGCTCCACTGGTTCTGCGCAGCTGGACACCGCTGGTTGGCTTTGGCCTGTTTTTAGCAATCTGGATTTTTGCAACGACCTTCACCCAATTAATGGAGCGCGCTTTTAGCAACCGTGATCGCGGTGTGATGAAAAACCTTGCTGCTCAACCCGCAAGCTATTACGGCATGTTCTTAGCCCACATCGGCGTTGCTGTCTTTATCGTTGGCGTAACGGGTGTGCGTGGCTTTGAGAGCGAAAAAGATATCCGTATGGCCATCGGCAGCAGCATCGAAGCGGGAGGATATAATTTCCAATTTTTAGGGGTTCAAGCCATTGAGGGGCCGAATTACCAAGCCATTCGGGGCGTATTTGATGTGACCAAAGGCGGTAAACCCGTAACGAGACTCGAACCTGAAAAGCGAGTCTATACCGCCAGCCAAATGCCGATGACCGAAGCAGCGATTGATCCCGGCTTTACACGCGACCTGTATCTCTCCTTAGGTGAGCCACTCAATGCCAATGAGTGGACGGTACGCATTCATATAAAACCGTTTGTGGACTGGATTTGGGGCGGCTGTCTCTTTATGGCTCTGGGTGGTTTTTTAGCGATCACGGATCGCCGCTACCGGAAGCGCAAATGAAACGTTATTTGATTCCGATCGGGATCTTTGTCGTCTTTTTTGGCTTCTTGGCTGCAGGTCTTCAGCTTAACCCGCGCGAAGTGCCTTCCCCGCTCATTAATAAGAGTGCCCCCAGCTTTATTTTGCCAGTGCTGGGCAAGGACAACATCACCTTTTCTCCTGAAGACATGCGCGGTAAAGTGTGGGTTCTGAATGTATGGGCATCGTGGTGCGCGGCCTGTCGTGACGAACACCCCCATTTGATTCAGTTTGCTAAAACCCAATCAACGCCCTTACTGGGGCTCGACTACAAAGATAAGCCCGATGATGCCTTGCGCTGGCTGAAAGAGTTTGGCGACCCTTATGTCTTATCCATCACAGATTTAAAAGGCCAGGTTGGTATTGACTATGGCGTCTACGGCGTTCCTGAAACCTTTGTGATTGATAAAGCAGGCTTGATTCGGCTCAAACACATCGGACCAGTAACGCCCAGCGTGATTGAAGAAAAAATACTTCCACTGATTCAAAAGCTCAATAGCTAAAGCATGATGCAAGCCCTGCCACCTTCTTCAACCCTGCGTTTTCATGCAGCACTGATTTGGCTTGGCGCCATTTGCTTGACTTTGCTGCTCTTGGCACATACAGCCCCGTCCCATGCTCAATTAGCTAAACCCGTTGCCGAAGATCCCTTCCTAGAGAAAAAAGTAATCACTCTCTCGAATGAATTACGCTGCTTGGTATGCCAAAACCAAACCATCGCCGATTCCAATGCCGAGTTAGCGGTTGACTTACGCAATCAGGTACGCAAACAACTCAGCGAAGGTAAATCTGATCGGGAGATCCTCGATTATATGGTGCAGCGCTACGGGGAATTTGTTTTGTATCGCCCGCCATTGAATTACAAAACGATCTTATTGTGGGCTGGTCCATTTTTACTTTTACTCATTGCCATGTTTATGTTGATCCAGCAGATTCGTCGTCGTCACAAACACCTCGCCGCCGAAGAGTTTGACCAAACTGATTTAAGCCGAGCCCGTAAACTACTAGACTCTAAATCGGGAAGCCAATCATGATGACTTTCTTGGCCATTGCGATTGGCATGATCATCCTTGGCACCACTTTACTGGTATTGCCGCTGCGCCAAAAAATCCGTTTAGCGTCTGGAGAGCAAGAAGAAAACATTATTATTTTGCGAGATCAACTCAATCAATTGGATGTTGATTTTGCTGACGGTCGTATTGGCGCAGAACAACTGACCGAGGCGCAGCAGGATATTGAAAAACGACTTCTACTGGAAGAGCGAGCGATTGCGGCTGATCAAGCGCCACGGGAGGCTAAACCCAAGGGTATCTTGTTTCCGGCGCTCACCATCGGTATTGGCGTGCCTATTTGCAGCGTGCTGCTTTACCTATGGATCGGCAATCCAGTAGCAACCGATCCGCTTGCGCAAAGCCAACAACCTGCCCTGACTCAGCAGGACATCCAAAACATGGTTGAGCAACTAGCGACGCGCCTGGAAAAAGACCCGAATAATCCCGAAGGCTGGCAAATGCTGGCGCGCTCCTATGCCGCAATGCAACGCTTTCCGGAAGCCAATAAGGCCTACCAAAAAGCTATGGAGTTAAATCCGAAAAATGCGCAATTAACCGTAGACTATGCTGATTTTTTGGCCTACCAAAAACAAAGCGCCAAAGGCGAGCCAATGCGCCTCATCATGAAAGCGCTTGAGCTGGATCCCAATAACATTAAAGCGCTCGCCCTGGCTGGAACGGCCTACTATGAAGAAGGTCAGTTTGCCAAAGCAGAGCAATATTGGGCTAGGGGCCTAAAACTGGTTCCGCCGAGTGGGGAGGTCGCTAAAGCCTTTACCGACAATATTGCCGATGCACGGCAAGCTGCAAGCACAAAGAAAAAATAAGGTTTAACCGAGCACAATCACAGGCAGGCTTGAGTGCACTATCACCTCATTGGTTTGGCTGCCCAGCAACATGCCTTTAATTCCCGTTCGTTTGTGCGAGGCCATGACAATTACATCGGCTTTCGCCTTTTTTGCCGCATCCAATACGCCACCCGCCAAACTGGAGCTATAAATGTGTCGGCTACGTACCGTCACACTATCGCCTAAAACAGCACTCGCAGTTGTGAACAGATTTTTAGCAAAGGCATCGCATGCTTTTTTATGGTCAAGCTGGGTAAACCCATACCCCAAACTACTATCGGAGTAGACCATCGGCGGCATGGGGTCCGAGACATACACTAAGGTAATGATCGCAGCGTCTTTTTTCGCAAGATCTAATACTTTCTTGAGGGCTTTTCTGGTGACATCCGATCCATCAATGGGAACCAAGAGGTGTTTAAACATGGTTATTCCTTATGAGTTAACTTGATTCTCAATCCTACTCCTGATTTCAAGGCCTGGGCGGGTTTGGATCATAATGGGCAGTAATTAAGTATCTTTAAAAGGTGAATAAATTGATTCAGTATTTAGCTGCCTATGCCAGTTTTTTAATCACGTTTTTAGTGATTGATTTCATTTGGCTACTTGGGATTGCAAAGAGCCTCTACCGCACTGAAATGGGCTCACTCATGGCCGCAGAGCCGCGGCTCTGGGTTGCGCTGGCGTTTTACTTGCTGTATGCCCTGGGCACAACGATCTTTGTCATTAGTCCCGCTATTGCAAAACAGTCATTCATGTATGCACTGGGCTTTGGTGCTCTCTTTGGCTTCTTTTGTTACATGACCTACGATTTAACTAATTTGGCTGTCATCGAAGGCTTTCCGGCAAGATTGGCTGTCATTGATATTGTCTGGGGCGCTTTTGTGACCGCGGTCAGTGCTTCAGTTGCGTATGCGATTGGAAGTCGCATTGGCTGAGTCCATGTCCATTATTTAGCGCATGTTTTTTCAGCCCAAAATCCTGGAATGCTTTCAGGGCTATAACCAAAATCGCTTCATTCGCGATATTTTTGCCGGCATTACAGTTGGTATCGTTGCTCTGCCCCTAGCCATGGCATTTGCCATAGCTAGCGGACTGAAGCCCGAGGCCGGTATTTTTACAGCCATTATTGCGGGTAGTTTAATTTCGCTGCTGGGCGGTAGTCGCGTTCAAATTGGCGGGCCAGCCGGGGCGTTCATCATTATTGTCTTTGGCATTGTTGATCGCTTTGGGGTTGCTAATCTGTTGCTGGCCACCGCTATGTCCGGCGTATTTCTTTTTCTCATGGGTTTATTTCGGCTTGGCACCTTGGTTCGCTTTATTCCGATCGCAGTCATTATTGGATTCACCAACGGCATTGCTGTATTGATTGGAATGACGCAAGTAAAGGATTTTTTTGGGCTTTCGATTGAAAAAGTACCCGCATCTTTTTTTGATTTAATGCATGCACTATTTGATGCGGCTAGTACCATCAATCCAGCCGCGCTTTGTATTTCTCTTGGAAGCTTAGCGCTCCTCATTACCTATAAGCGCCTTCAAGCTCGCTATTCCTTTTGTACTTATCTGCCTGGTACGGTAGTTGCAATGGGATGTGCAACCCTCATTACAGCAATCTTAAACTTGCCGATTGAAACCATTGGCAGTCGTTTTGGCGGAATTCCTGACTCACTTCCTCAATTTGAGTGGATCCCTATTACTTGGTCTAGCGCGCAATTTATGATCGTGCCAGCGCTCACCCTGGCTGTGCTTGGCGCCATTGAATCCCTCATATGCGCACGCATTGCAGATGGACTGATTCAGGATCGCCATAAACCCAATCAAGAATTGATGGCACAAGGATGCGCTAATTTCATTACACCCTTCTTTGGCGGTATGCCGGCCACTGGCACCATTGCCAGAACGGTAACCAATGTCCATAGCGGAGCTACGACACCCCTCTCTGGCTTAGTCCACGCCCTCACTTTATTGCTATTTGTTTTATTCGCAGCACCCCTTGCGGTCAATATCCCTTTAGCATCACTTGCCGCTATATTGATGTACATCGCCTGGAATATGGGTGAGTGGCGTAAATTAGCCGAACTCAAGCAATTCAAACTGCCGTATCGCGTAACTCTGTTAAGCGTTTTCATTCTGACCATTGTGGTTGATTTAACAGTGGCCTTTCAGGTCGGGTTAATTCTGGCCTTCATTACCTTTATTTATCGGATATCCAATCTCTCTCGCTGTGAGCCTGCCTCGCCAAGCGCATATCCAGAGTTAAATGGACATGACGGTAATATCAGTGCCTACCGCTTATACGGAGCTCTATTCTTTGGGGCGGTGCGCATACTCGATACCATTGAAAATCAGCTGCCCTCTAAAGCCCTTGTATTGGACATGAAAAATGTCATTTACATCGACTCCTCAGGAATTGATGCGATTGCAGATCTATACAAGCAATGCACTGCATCCAGCATCACGATGTTTGTGTGCGGCTTATCCCATCAACCCCTAGAGACGCTGGAACGCAGCGGCCTTCTTGCGCGCATCAGTCCAGAGTGCATTTGCGAAGACCTGCAAGCGGGTATATCTGCCGCACTGCGACAAACAGCCTCTTCAGGAAATACAGAAAGCGCCCTCTAGTAGGGCTTACGGCAAGACCCAAGCGCGATACCTCGAGTCCTTCGCCATGAATGGTTTGCGCAATCGCCACGCATCCAGAACAGCAGAATGGGCGCACGTTGCCACCCAGCTCCACATTTAGGTGTGTATTTTCTGCAATCGTATTACCGCAGTGATAACACGCTTCTATTGAATTCATTTCATGTAGGGGGCGAATTGGATTTTCGACTGGACCATCCATTGCGGCGCTCATAAAACACAAAGAGGACGCCCCAAATCACAATCGAAAAATAAGCCCACACCCAAGCCGACTGCGATGCCTGAGACCCCGACAGGTCAAGCACAAAGCCAAAAATGGCTGGGCCTAATAAACCACCACCAAAACCCATCAGGGAGTGTAGGCCCATGGCAGCACCTTTGATCTGCGGCTGTGCACTGGTCACTAGCCCTGCTGTCAAAGTAGCCGAGTCAGCCATAATGAAAATCGAGTGCCCTGTAGCAAGCAAGGCAATCACCCACCAGCCCTGACCGGTGGCTGCAGCCAGTGCAATGCCCAAAATAGCACTGGTGAGCATCACAAAACAGATCCAATTTTGCCGGCCGAATTTAATTGCCATTTCATTGCCTAATATGGAGGCAGGAACGCCAAAGAAATTAATCACGCCAGCCAAGGTCGTGGCGGCTAAGAAAAAAACTTCGCCGGTATACGCCGTGCAAAATGCAAAAAAGGCCACCAACCAACTGCGTGAAGCAAACAACTCAAGGGAATGGGCGGTATATCCTAAAATATAACCTGATGCTTCTTTATTTTGCAGTACCATCTGCCATTTTTTTAATGGAAATACATCGCTGATCCGTATCGCCATTGGTCCGTGCCATTCGGGTTTATTTAAAGCTGGAATGAGCAGCCAAACAATCAGCAATGCAGCAAGGGGGCCAAGTGTAATCCACTCAAATACAGCCTTCCATCCTAAGGCTTCTAATATCCAGCCTGAAATTAGATAAGACAATCCAGCACCGATTCCAAAAAAAGCGGTGTAAAAGGAGATGTGCCGCGTGACGTTGCCGTACTGTACGCGATCTGACAATACTTTGAGACCCGGCATATAGGTACCGGCTAGGCCGGCGCCATTTAAAGCCATAAAGAAAAATCCAGAATAAAAATCCCATGCAAAGAGGCCCATACCCAATAAACCGATAAGCCCTGACAGTCCGCCAAGGATATAGATCTTGCGCGCATCAACGCGGTCAGTGAGCACGGTTGCCAGCGGTACAACTAAGATATATCCAAAGAAATAGGCGCTGGCGATTAGGCCAGATTCAAAATTACTGAGGTCCCACTCGATTTGCAGTGTGGTTAAGGTAACGGCATAACAGGCAAACCCGAGTAAGGCGCAAATCTGCGCAACTAACATTAGGGGAGTACACGGTAACTTTCCGGCAAACGTAGACACAGATGAGGTTCGCTATTGTTGTTATTGATTGACTTTAGGAGAATCCTGAAACCCATTTGATCGAAAAGTCAGTACCAAGGTATCGCGATAACCATGCGGCATGGTTGGCTGAATTGGCGTTGTTTCATGAATCATGCGCGCATCGTTCATCAGCAAAACGGACCAGGGCTCAGTTAAGGTAAAGCGCAATCCCGCAGATGTGTTGACCTCAAAAATACGCGTTTCGCCGCCTTTAATACCGTGGCGATTGATTAAAAATACACCCACAAAATCGACGCCATCGCGGTGGGCGCCCTCTGGGGTTGGCCTACCAATGCCATCACTGGTATCAATCCGAAATTGATGGGCTTCAATAAACCATGTTTTGACTGGCTTTATGGAACTGAGCAGCCCGGCAGTATTTTTTATCACGGCCTGCCAGGCTAAATTGCTCGCTAGGGCCTGCGTGATTGGCTCGAACCAGCGCTCAATACCGCCATGCAGAGCGTTATAGTCCAGTGACTGCCAATGTGCTCGATGCGGCACCATGGTGAGTTCAGACCCACTGAGCGTGTAACTAGCATGGCGACGGAATCGATAGCGCCCACCATCCTTTAAATAGGGGTCACGTGGCAAGTCTTGCCAATATTCACCTAAATTATTTAAGTCGGCAATGCTTCGATTCGTTAACTCCGCGATCGATGCGGCCGCAGCTATTGCAAAACCATCCTGCTGGATTGCAGGAGCGAGCTGCTGTGTATGCGTTAACGGCGGAGAAAGATTCACTGCTCTATTTTAGGACATCGAAGCGTTTGCTGTCACGACTCGTGTTTTAGGCGTTCTCGCACCATATTGACGTGCCCCTTTAAGTCGTAATGCTCTTTTGACTCAAGAGCAGAGACCTTCATGGCATTAACCCGGGCCTGTATTTCTGCCAATGCCCGTCTATTTTGCTCGCGCGTGGCGGGATCTGCGGCGCTCCGTTCTATTACCTTTAGCTCAGCATAAATGCGTGATAAGCGAATACGCAAACTTAATTCGCGAAGTGCTGGAACATAGGCAATCAAGGGAATCAAAATGGCTAAGATCGGAATGCCAACTCGTGCAAAGCGTCCGACCCAAACTGCTGTCCAAAAAGGCAAATGGCGATGTAAAAATGATGGGCCATCTTTTAAATAGATTTCAGAATCAATTTGCAATGGAAAATCAAGGCCATTAGTAGAGGGGAACTCACCTGGCTTTTGTAAGCGAGAGTAGGATTTCAAAACGCCTTGGGCATTTTGCAAGAGCAAGCTGACAATCGCGGGACTAATGGTTTCACGGCCAACTAAGGTTGCGGTAGCAGCAATCATGTGCCGACTTAATCGCGGCTGATCACTCTCAATACTCAGTAGCCCCCGCGGCACTTCAACCGTGGTCAGAAAAGGCAAAGCACGGGTATACGCATCTGCCTGAACAAAATTCATCAGCTGAATACCGGGTAAGTTAAAAAAGCCATTCAGTAAGGGCGCCTCGGAGGCAGCCACCACAAATACCGCATCCAGTTGGCCTGCAGCTAATTTACTGGCCCCCTCTTGCGGTGTCAGGGTCTGCATATCCAGATCCGCTGATTGCATGCCACTGGTTTCTAGTAAAACTTTTGCAATCGAGTTTGTCCCACTACCTGGGTTTCCAATTGAAACGCGCTTGCCTTTCAGCTGAGTGAGCAAGGTTAGGCCATCTGGAATTCCTTTAAAACTCGCCTCACGATAAAAAACCCATACTGGCTCATAGAACATCCCGGCAATGGATACCAAATGAGGGTACTGAGCTACATCCGCAACACCGCCCTGAATCATCGCTAGATCCACGCCCGATTTAGGGTCAGCCAATAAAGCCAGGTTATCGAGCGTGCCGCCAGTGGTGCGTACCTGCAGCTCCACCCCCTCCTTTTTTAGGGACGCTTGCATACGCTCACCAAAACGGTAATACAAGCCATCCTGAAATCCAGTGGCCATCGCAATCGACTTGGGTGGTGCTGGAATCAGGGACCACAGTACGCCAAATACAAATACGATGAACAGCAGCAATATGGCCAATAAGGCATATGGGTTATAGCGGAGTCCTTGTATGCGGTTCATGATCTGCGGTGTTTTTTGGATTATGCCCTGACCTACGGAGACGGCTCTGTTTTCACGCTAAGATACCAGTTTCCGAATGCATTACTTGAGAAAGCGCTCCATGAATACCTCCCCCCTTCGCGTTGCCCTCGTCACTGGCGCCGGCAGCGGCATTGGCCGAGCAGCTGCCAAAGCCCTGATCGGTAGCGGCTATTGTGTTGTCATGACTGGACGCCGCTTGAATGCTCTGGAAGCTGCAATTCAACAGATTGGTGGTAACGATAGCAATTGCCTTGCAGTCACTTGCGATGTTGGTAAGCCAGCAGAGGTTCAAAGCCTTTTTCGCGCCCTAAAATCCAAATGGGGTCGGATCGACGTCCTCTTTAACAATGCTGGCACAGGCGCTCCCGCTATCCCAATGGAAGACTTAAGCTATGAGCAGTGGATGAATGCCGTCAACAGTAATTTATGCGGTGCTTTCTTGTGTTCTCAAGAAGCGATTCGCATGATGAAAGCACAAAACCCGCAAGGCGGTCGCATCATTAATAACGGCTCGATTTCTGCCCATGCACCGCGGCCCATGACAGCCCCTTACACCGCAACCAAACATGCGATTACCGGCCTCACCAAATCAATCTCCTTGGATGGACGCCCATTTAATATTGCCTGCGGCCAAATTGATATTGGCAATGCTGCTACCGAAATGACTGAGAAGATGGCTGCTGGTATTATTCAAGCCGATGGCTCAACCAAGGTAGAGCCGCGCATGGACGTGGATCATGTCGGCCAAGCGGTGCTGCACATGGCAGAGCTTCCACTGGCAAGCAACATTCAGTTCATGACAATTATGGCAACTAATATGCCTTACGTGGGTCGCGGCTAATACGCGCGCGGCTTGGACATTGCCTGCGATAACAGGATCACCGGTATCAGGCCTGCCAACACAATCGTCAGGGAAGGCAAGGCAAGCTCTGACAAGCGCTCATCGGCAGCCAATTGATAAGTAGCGACTGCCAAGGTATCGAAATTGAAAGGCCTCAATAGTAAAGTGGCGGGCAGCTCTTTCATTACATCGACAAAAACAAATAGGCCGGCAGTCAGTAAACTGCGCTTAAGTAAAGGCAAATGAACCTGCGTCATGGTCTGCCATTGCGATGCACCTAACAAGGCTGCAGTGCCGTCCATGGCCGGAGTAATGCGGGATAAACCCGTTTCAACGCTTTGTAAACTGGATGATAAAAACCGAATCAGGTAAGCATAAATTAATACCCAAACCGTAGCTGACATAATCCACGCCGCTTCAATCAGGCCCAGCAAAGAAAGAATGCCAACCGCCAGTACCGCGCCTGGCAAGGCGTAACCCAAACCCAGTAAACGGTTGACCCAGCGCATCATGGCGCTTTTCGATGCCCGCGCAAAGTAAGCTAAAAACAGGGCGCATACGACTGAAATAATTGCGGTTATACCTGCTAGCCACAGTGAGTTCGTGAGCCACGCAGTGTAGCGTGCATCCACACTAATTCCCTGCTCCCACTGCAACTGCAGTAAACCAAACACCGGTAATATAAAAGAGCACAGCAAGGTGAGTCCGCACATTGAAAAAGCCAAAAACGCTTTTTTTCCCCTTAGCTGTTTCGCCACCGTTGCACGCGGCACGCTGCCCGACGTGGCATAGCGAAGCCGCGCACGATTGTGTTGCTCGACATAAAAAATAATTAGCACGAATGCCAATAAGCCCAACGAGAGTTGCACGGCAGCTAAGCGATCACCAAAAGAAAGCCACGCCCGAAAAATACCGGTTGCAAATGTTTGCACACCAAAATAAGAGACTGCGCCGTAATCAGCCAACACTTCCATCAATGCTAGTGCCATACCCGCAAAAATAGCGGGGCGTGCCATTGGCAGTACCAATTTATAGAAAGCCTGAAATCCGCTGTAGCCGAGGGTTTCAGCAACTTCGGCTAAGCGCCCGCTGCGATCTAAAAAAGCGGTGCGTGCAATCAAATACACATAGGGGAAAAGGCAGAATGAAAAAGCCCAAATAGCGCCGCCTAGGGATCGGGGATCTGGAAAAAACCACAGGCGTTCAAGACCCAAAGCATGGCGCAATCCAGTTTGAATCGGGCCAGCAAACTCCAACATATCCACAAATAAATACGCCATCACATAAGTTGGTACCGCCAGGGGCAAAATCAAGGACCATTCAAAAATGCGCTTGCCCGGGAATTGGTAGTTGGCAACTAACCATGCGTTACCGACCCCAAGAATGAATACACCAACTCCAACACCTACCAGCAAAATAATGGTCGATACCAAGTAGTCGCCCAAAACAAATTCCCAAAGGTGAGCCAAAGTGCCTTGACCCACAGCACTCGCTCCGCCCGGAACGCTCTCTGGAAACAGAAAAGGGACACCCAATCCAAGCAAAGGCAAGGAGAGTAATAATGCGATCAGTACAACTATTCGACTCATTTTGGGGGCAATCGTAAGAACTAGCTTTAAAGAATCCGGTGGATTTAGCCGGTTAATGCGAAAATTATAGGGATGAATCCAGTAAAGCCCTTACTTTCACTTGAAGAAATCGAGATTGCCTACCCCAAACCGGATGGCAAGGGCTGGCTGCGCATCGTTCATGACCTCAATCTTCAGCTTGAGTCGGGTGGCATTGCCTGCCTATTGGGGCCATCAGGCTGCGGTAAGTCGACCGTTTTAAGGGCTATTTGTGGCTTTGAGCCCTTACAACACGGGCAAATTAAGTTACACGACAAGGTTGTTAGCTCCCCTTCAGTACAACTAGCCCCGAGTCAGCGCCGGGTGGGTATGGTGTTTCAGGACTTCGCCTTGTTTCCGCACTTGTCCGTGATTGAGAACGTGATGTTTGGTCTGAACACCTTACCAGCCAGCCAACGTCGTAGTGTCGCTATGGATTGGCTTGGTAAGGTGGCGCTCGCGGATAAAAGCCAAGCCTATCCCCATGAGCTCAGTGGTGGTCAACAGCAACGGGTTGCATTAGCACGGGCCATGGCACCAGAGCCCGATTTGATTTTGCTCGATGAGCCATTCTCCAGCCTTGATATTGATTTACGTGAGCGGCTTGCTTCTGAGATGCGGGATATCTTAAAAAACAATGGCGTAACTGCCCTCTTAGTAACGCACGATCAATTTGAAGCATTCGCCATTGCCGACTACATCGGCGTCATGAATGACGGCAACATCATTCAGTGGGATACACCCTACAATTTGTATCATCAACCCATCAATCGCTACGTCGCCGATTTTATTGGCCGTGGCGTATTTGTGAAGGGCGCAATCCAAGACAATGCCATGGTTGAAATCGAGCTTGGCAAACTCAAACTGGACAACAATCACCACGATCCGATTGGCAGGATAGTCGACGTACTACTACGAGCCGATGATATTCAGCACGATGATGCTAGTCCGTTATTGGCTGAGGTGATTCGGAAAACCTTTCGGGGCGCTGACTTTTTATATACGCTCAAGCTCAGCTCAGGCCAAGAGGTCTTTGCCTATGTACCTAGCCATCACGATCACCACATTGGCGAGAAAATTGGTATCCGCTTAGGCGCGGATCACGTTGTAACTTTTTCAGATTGAGCCTAGCCAATAAGGGGCTGGTGCATGGGGTTATTACTTGCCCGAAATCCTTGTAAAGTGGTGTTTATGATCCATCTAAAAACCCACTCCATTTTTACCTTCGGCCTGGCGCTGGGACTATTTGCGGCGCTACCAAACCTGGCGCATGCGTCGGCTGATTTAGCCAAGAAAAGCACTTGCATGGGTTGCCATGCAATGGATCGTAAGGTAGTGGGGCCCTCTTACAAAGCAATTGCAGCGCGTTATCAAAACCAACCTCGCGCTCAAGTCATTGAGGCAATGGCTACTAAGATTCGCTTGGGCGGAAGCGGTGCATGGGGCGTGGTGGTTATGCCCGCCAATACCAAATTAAGTGAAGCAAATGCCAAAGTGCTCGCAGAGTGGATTATAGACGGCGCCAAGTAAGGCAAGGGCTAGCCATTGTCAAACGCAGTAATACGGTTCAATATCAAGCCATGAAAATCTTTCTTTACCTGCTTCTCTCATTGGCACCCATCGCCGTGGCATACACCAAAGCATTTGATGGTTCGCGCATAAAAGAGCCCTTAATTATCGTGTCTTACCTTAGCATCATGCTGTGGTCTGTCTTGTTTGCGACCATCGCCCAATCACTGACCGGCATTGAAATGAAGTATTCAGTGGCGGTATTTGCGCTGGTTATGGGTTTTAGTCACTTTCGTTTAGTGCAATTTTTAGCACGGCGCCGACGCAGCGCTAAATAAGGCATTTGCTGCAATCGACCCCCTGCTTGATTTGCAAAAGCCAAATAGAATTGGGTATGACTAAATTTTCCCGAAGGCAACTCTTAAAGCAACTTCCGGCTGCGGCATTGCTGGTGGCCGCGCCTTCGCTTGCCCTATATCCACTACCCGGAGGTGCTGTTACGGCTGGGTTTCAAATCCATGACCTTGACTGGGTTGATGGTGTACGTGATCGCCCTGTGCCCATTCGGCTCTATCAGCCGACTGCAGCGTCTTCCGCAGCCCCTGTTCCCATGATTATTTTCTCCCACGGTATTGGTGGCTCTCGTTTGGGCTACAGCTACTTGGGAAGTTATTGGGCAAGCCATGGTCTAGCTAGCTTGCACGTCCAGCACGTCGGTAGTGACCGCTCGATCTGGTTTGGCAATCCCTTTAACTTGGTATCCAGACTGCAAGAGGCGGCTCAGGAAAAAGAGGCAATTGATCGGGTATTTGATTTACGCTTTGCCTTGACGCGCATACTGGAAGATCCACTAGGTCAAATAATCAACCCCAATCAGATTATTGCTGCCGGGCACTCTTATGGCGCCAATACCACGCTACTTGCCTCCGGTGCACGCGTCAGTCGCGATGACATACCCGTTGATCTGAGTGATGCGCGCATTAAAGCCGCTATTGTGATTTCAGCGCCCCGCTTTTACGGTCAAAAAACCGTGGATTCCATTCTGCAGCCTATACAACTTCCCACCCTGCACATTACCGCTACAGAAGACAATATCCAGATTCCGGGCTACTTTAGTGGCTATCCGGATCGCCTCGCCATTTTTGAAGCCATTGGTAGCCAGCGAAAAGCCTTGGCTGTTTTTGAAGGCGGCTCACACAGCATGTTTACTGACCGAACTCGTAGTGGTGGAGCCGTTCTCAATCAGCAGGTGAAGGAAGCCACCCAAGAGCTCAGCCTTGATTTTATGGCGCAGGTTTTGAATAACCAAGCATCAGGAATTCCTTCATGGTCTAAGCGCCATGAGGACATTTTATCGAAAGTGATTGCCTGAAACAGGCTTACTAGCCTCTTCAGCAAAATCCGTACAGATCCAGTACATTAAACGGATGCACGATCTTCCTAAACCATTTTGGATTCCCTTATTTCCCCTGCAAACGGTTTTATTTCCGGATGGTGTCATTGCACTGAAAATATTTGAGGTGCGCTACCTCGATATGATGAAAACCTGTTTTAAAAATCAGGCCTTATTTGGCATTGTCGGCATTGAGGAGGGCACTGAAATACAAAGCCCAGCACAACCCGACATCCTCCTGTCTAAATTTGGCACCTTAGCAAAGATTATTGAGTTTGATCCAATCCAGCCCGCCCTGTATATGACCCGCTCGATTGGTCAATCTCGATTTTCTCTCCTCCAGTCAAAGCGTGAAAAAAGTGGTTTGTGGATGGGTGAGGTCCAACTCATTGCGAGCGATCCTGTCATGCCCATACCCGATGAGTTAAGTGATACGGCACTTTTACTGTCTGAAATTATTAGCTCGGTAGAAAAGCAAGGTCTACTCGAAAGCCAACTGCCGTTTCAAGAGCCATATCACTTGAATGATTGCGCTTGGGTCTCGAATCGACTCGCTGAAATTTTGCCACTGTCGGTTACTCAAAAAAATCACTTACTGATGCAAGACAACCCCAGGCTACGCCTTGATTTAATTCATGAATTACTTGAGGATGGCGTTGATTTAAATTCAACCCTGCATTGATGCCAATTACCTGCCTTGGGTAATTTAATTTCATGGTAGATCTATTGATTCAGCAGATGGTGCGCCAGTTAGTGAGTAGCAGTAGTCCACCCACTGCTTTCTTAACGCCTGCTGGTGACCCAGGTTTGCTGGGTCCAGACTCCATGCCATGGGAAGTGCATGCCGATTTTATGGCAATGATGGTGGGCGGTATTGCATCGCTCATCTTGCAAGCACTGCACCCAGGTGCGCTGGCCGGAGTTTGGGATCACTCGAGCTTTCGGCGCGACTTGCAGGGTCGCCTTGGTCGCACCGCTTACTTTATTGCCGCTACAACCTATGGCCCGAGCGCCATGGCAAACCAGATGATTGATAAGGTGAATCGCATTCATAAGCACATCACAGGTGTAGATGAATTTGGTAAACCCTACAGCGCCAGCGATCCCCATCTACTTAACTGGGTACACCTGACTGAAACCAGTAGTTTTATGCATGCTTACCTGCGCTATCGCAATCCCCAGGTATCGCAGATGAACATGGATCGCTACTTTGCTGAGATGCGTTTGATTGGCAACCGACTTGGCGCTACGAATCTCCCAGATACTGCCAGCGCCACAGACGAGGCGATTACTGCGTATTTACCGGAGCTGCACTATGGCGAGCGTGCCCGCACCATTATCAACCTGCTCGATGAATACCCCAGTAGTCCGGGCTCACGGCCCTTTGTGCGCCTCGTCAGTAAAGCCGGTTTTATGAATTTACCCGACTGGGTCTTTCCGCTGATTCAGCGCAAGACACCATCTGCTCTAGAGCGAATAGCAGTCCAGTCTGCGATTAAGCTAATTGCAAAACCAGTTCGTAAGGCATTGCAAAATGGAGTCGCCGCCCACTCCTATCAACGTATCTATGGGCTCAATTCAAGGAAGGGAAAATTCCATGCTGCCGAACATTAATCTCACCCGACTCAATGGTGAAACAGAACAGATGCATGACTACCTTGGCAAGGTCCTGCTGATTGTGAATGTGGCCAGTCACTGTGGCTTTACTAGTCAATACACTGGACTGCAAAGTCTGTATACGCAATTTCAGGATCGCGGACTGGAGGTACTGGGCTTTCCATGCAATCAATTTGGCGGGCAAGAGCCTGGCACGGCAGCAGAGATCGAGCAATTTTGCAGCACGAGCTATCAGGTCAATTTCCCCTTGTTTGAAAAAACCGATGTCAATGGCAGCGCTACCCACCCATTATTTGAGTACCTGAAACACGGCGCCCCTGGCTTTTTGGGTACCGAGGCGATCAAATGGAACTTCACCAAGTTTTTAGTTGACCGCAAGGGTCAAGTGATTCGCCGCTATGGCTCTGCGGATACCCCAGCCAGTATTGCCAATGACATTGAAAATGCATTGCAAAACGCAGAATAAAACTACTGTGCCGATGGTTTTAAGGGGTCAATCCACCTGCTGGGAAAAAAGCGTATAGTGGAACTAAGGGTTTTCCCTTAAATGTTGCTTAATCTACCTTGAAAGAACCCCATGAAACAATTTTTCGCTACAGCAGTAATGGTTTTTAGTGCCCTATTGGCTGGTAGAAAAGCATTTTTACGCTACCAAGCAGCAAGAATCCGTTAACTACCCTAGTATGGGTTCACGTGAATTAGCTTTGATTTGCCAGGTCGCAAGACCACAGCTGCACAGCTCATTTCATCCGTAATTGAACCCATACACCGACTGGAACGGCACAATGCACCACCTTATTAAAGCCCTTGGATTAATTGGCACTGCGTACTTTATGAGCATCGGCCTTGCGCTCGCGCAAAGTACCCCGAAACCAAATGAGCTCTACACCCAACAATGCATCCAGCAGCAACGCTCGATTCATCAGGGGCTGAAAGACAAACTCAGCGATGCCGACTTTAAGCCCTACTGCAGCTGTTTTATCGGCGCGCTAGAAAAGCGGCTGACACCAGAACAATTTCGAGCGCTAGGCGAGAGCGCTAAGGGTGCAAAGCCAGCCTGGCTCAAGCAAGCCGAATCTCAAGCCGGCCGTTCCTGCATTCCATCGGAGCCAAAGCTGCAGGTCTAGGATTGCTTATTCAGTCCAGAATGGCTTTGATTGTCTGAAGGCGCTGCATTACTCGAGAGTGATTTAGCTTCGCTTGCCGAACCACTATCCAGCGGCACAAAACTCATCTTGCTTCCATCCCAGCGCTGACCACACCAACACTCACCTGCCTCATTGATAATGCATACGCCAGACCCACAACACCGCTTATCAATATCGCTCATTACAGACTCCGTTAATAAAATAGCACTATGGCGTTGATTCTACCTAGGAAAGAGAAAAAAAGTCGGGTTGCTGTCATCGGCGCCGGCTTGGCCGGCCTGAGCTGTGCAGACGCTTTAGATAGAGCCGGTATGGACGTTACCGTATTTGAAAAAAGCCGGGGTGTTGCGGGGCGCATGAGCACCCGTAAAGGCGATGGCTGGCAATGTGACCATGGCGCGCGTTACTTTACTGCGCGCGACCCCGCCTTTCAGAAGCAATTAGCTAAGTGGATTGAAGCTGGTGCTGCGGCGCAATGGCATACCCCCGTTGGGGTCTACGAAAATCAGACCTGGCAGCAGAGTAAACCAAGCGATGCGCGCTATGTGGGCACCCCGTGGATGACTTCTCCTGCCCACCATATGGCCCAATCCCTCGCAATACAAACAAGCCATACTGTGAATAAAGTAAGCCAAACTCAGGGCCACTGGCAACTGCAAACGGTGGAGCATGGTCTTTTGGATTACCAAGCAGATTGCTTGGTTGTGGCATTACCAGCACCCCAGGCATTCAGCCTAACTCAGCCGGTCTATCCTGGCATCGCAAGACTTCATGAGCAGGCCAAAACCGAAGGGTGCTGGACCATGATGCTACGCTTTCATCAAGCAATCGATATGCCGTTTGAAGCTGCCTTTATTAATGAGGGCATTCTGAGCTGGGTTGCCCGCAATAATGCCAAACCCCAACGCACGGGTACCGAGGTATGGGCCATTCATGGGCAATCGCAATGGAGCCAAGATCAGATTGATGCCGACCCCCTCACCATTGCACCGCAAATGATTGCCGCTTTTGTCGCGCTGGGTGGCCAAGCTCCAGATGAATACGCTATTCACCGCTGGCGTTATGCAAGCAGTGAACCCAGCTATCAGCCCGAGTTTCATTACCACTCGCATCAGCGCATTGCTTATTGCGGAGACTGGTTGCAGGGTGGCCGCGTCGAGGGTGCCTGGCTCAGTGGGCAAGGAGTAGCAAAAGCCATCCTTGCAGCAAATTGAGTTAAGCCCAACGCGTCTTTCATATTCAAGTCATCGTCCTTTTGTGAACGCTTTTTACACCGACCACTTTGTTCTGCCTTTACCGGAAGGCCATCGCTTTCCGATGCAAAAGTACCGCTTGCTACGCGAAGCCATCGCAGTGCACCCCCACATTAATCTGCTTGAGGCGCCGGCTGCTAGCGATACCCAATTACTGTATGCCCACACACCAAGCTACATCCAGAAAGTCGTTGCGGGTGAGCTCAGTGAATCGGAGCAACGTGCCATTGGCTTTCCGTGGAGTCAGCGCATGGTAGAACGTTCACGGCGCTCGGCTGGCGCTACCATTGCAGCCTGTCAAGCGGCCCTCTTGGATGGTGTAGCGGTTAATTTAGCTGGCGGTACTCACCATGCTTACCGAGATCGCGGCGGCGGTTTTTGTGTTTTTAATGATGCTGCCATCGCTGCACGCGTCATGCAGAAAACCCAAGGCAGTCAATTTCGGGTAGCTATCGTTGATTTAGATGTTCACCAAGGCAATGGCACTGCGGCTATTTTAGAAAACGATGAACGTATTTTTACCTTATCACTGCATGGTGAAAATAATTTCCCCTTTCAGAAAGAGAGAAGCAATCTGGATATAGCACTGCCAGATGGCTGTGGCGACGCGCCCTACTTAGCGGCTTTAAGTACGGCGCTCAATACCGTCAAAACCACTTTTGATCCGCAATTGATTATTTACCTCGCTGGTGCCGATCCCCACGAAAATGACCGCTTAGGCAAGCTCAGTCTAACGAAAGCAGGCATGCTGGCACGTGATCAAATGGTCTTTGACTGGGCGGCGGCAAGTAGCGTTCCGGTCGCCATTGCCATGGCAGGTGGCTACGGAAAAGATATTGCGCTCACCGTTGAAATCCATGCCCAAACTATTGTGGCGGCGCTGTGCCTCGATCAATCGCTTAACCACAAGGCGCGATAGCTTCCACTCGGATCATGGTCGTGGGCTTGTTTTTGCGGATTAAAGCGCCGCCCACCGCGAGGATCTGTTCCCCTGCCGGCAATGTAGAGCCAATTTCCTTGATTGCTATACACATCGTAATCCAGCAGTTGCGACTCAAACCATGCTGCGCCAGCACGCCAATCGGAATGCAAATCATAAATGAGGTAACTGGCCACTACTTGGCGCAAGCGATTGGATAGATAGCCGCTGCCTTTGAGTTCTCGCATGCCGGCATCGACAATCGATTCACCTGTTGTCCCAGAGCACCACCGCGCAAATCCACGAGCGTTATGCACCGGCTTCTCGGCCTGGTTTAAGCCGCTCGCGCAATACAGCTGCCGCCCCCATTTGAGGTGGAGCACGCGAAAATAATCCCGCCAAAGTAGCTCAAACCACAACCAATAACTTCCTTCATTCGCTCCTCGGTCGGCCTCAAACTGCTTCAATTGCTGCATAATGCGACGCGCTGAAATGCTCCCTAAGGCAAGCCAAGGAGAAAACTTACTGGAATAATCCACGCCATGCAGTTGATTGCGAGTAGCTTTATATGAATGCGGCAAGGCACGCTCTAAATACTGTTGCAGGTGAGCAAGGGCAGCGCTCTCTCCCCCGCGAAATGCTGGACTGAGGTGCGGAAACGAGCTATGAGGGTGACTTTGTAGCACATGCTCTGTTGCTAAAGCTATTGATGCTCGGCTTGTCCATGCAGACCGATCGAAATTCAGCGGCAGTGGCGGAATGTGGGTTGGAGCAGAAACTGGCTTAGTAAACAGCTGTTTTGCTTTTTCAATCGCATTACGGAACTGCGTAAACTGATCCGGCATTGCTTTTGGCGTGAAGGGCAAGTCAGACATTGCAATCATGCTGGAGGCTAGCTGGGCATGCACCATTAATCCGGCCGCCCTCAAAAGCGCAATCTCTTGCATTTCTTCTGGTGCCTGAATTACTTCACAATAGATGGTGTTGATTCCGTGCTGCTGTGCTAGTTCAACTAAACGTTCTGCCCGGCTTGCCGCGCTCTCTTGCGGTGACTGCAATTCCACCAAATCCGAACCAAGCAGCGTAAGCTTTTGCTTTAGATCGGCGAGGGTGTCACGCAAAAATTGCGTACGGTGTTCGCTAATTCGATTAAAGCCCCACATGACATGCTCTTGCGGCGCGTGTATATAGACTGGAAGAATTGCGCCGGCAGCATTGCAGGCTGCTAGCAGATTGGGGTTGTCGTCCAATCGCAGATCAGAGCGAAACCAATAAAGGGCAGTTACAGTCACTGCGGGGGAAGTCAATGCAAAAGCCGAAATTTACTCGACTATTTCTTCGACCTGCTCCCAGGTACTATCACCCAGTTTTTTGACGGTCATCAGGTAGTTCCAGTTGGCCGGAACGCCACAAGTCCAGTCATGCGGGCCATTTTGCAATAGCAAATTCGTTTGATTGCGTTGGTCGTAATACAGAAAATAGGTTTTGCCATGAATTGGATTAAAGCCAAACTTAGCAGCATGCACTAGCTCTGTGGCATCCAAGCGCGACTGCAGTGCCTTTGCTTGTTTCATCAAGACGGTAGCCTGCTCCATAATGCGGTCGTATTCTTGTTTGGCATTTTGGCGGGCTACGTTGACTGCTTTGTCTTTTTCTTCGGTAACCTTAATGGGCGCAAAAACAGGGGCGCCCACTTCCATCGGGTACTCAATTCCCGCATGCCGTGCTGGATCCTTGTCTTCAATGCGCATTGCAATTCCTAGCTCAGATAAACCGAAGAACGGATACCGCTCTTTTCAATGGCTAAATTATAGTAATTCCAAGCAATTATTGCTGACTCTTGGGGCTAATGCCCTGTTTAGCCAGTTTATGGCTGGCAATAGCCTGCATTCCTGCTGTGATGGAATGCGGCGCTGTATAGCCTAGCTCATGATTGGCACGCTCGATGGAGACTGTAAATGCAAACCCCATCAATCGCACCATTTCGCGCACGATCGGCGGTTTCCCCGGCATTGGTAGGTATTTCCAGCCATTCTCGGTAAAAGCCCCAAGCCTCCAAGCCAAGGCTCTGGGTACTGAAAACGTAGGGACGCGGTAGCCACCCGCTTCAAGCCGCTGCTGCATGAATGCCCGAAATTCAATGGGTTCACGATCGCTTACATTAAAAATATGCCCCGATTGGGAATAGAGCATGGCCCCTTGCAATGCATCGCACAAATTCGCAATCGAACACGTTGCAAAGGGGTAGCGGCCTTGACTGAACCAGCCAAATTGGCCGCGATTGGATGCTAGACCAATTTCACGATCGACGCTATCGCCATTACCCCAAACAAAACTGGGGCGAAGGATGACTACGCGCATCGCGCTATTTTTGGCAGCCAATACAGTCTGCTCGGCAAGCACTTTACTGCGGGTATAGGGCAAATAATCACGAATACGAACTGGGTAGGATTCAGTTGCATCCAAAATAGGTGTTGGCTCACTCATCACAAGCGATGCGGCGCTGATGTAAATAAACTGCTTCACTCCTGCCTGCGTAGCGGCTTCCACTAGACTACGAGTTAAATCGATATTGCTATGCTCAAACGCCAAAACGGGTCCCGCTAAATCACGGCAACCCGCCGCATGAATTAGGACATCCATTCCAGCCAAAGCTTTTACTAAGGATGATTGATCATTAGTGCTGCTGACCCATGCCTGCGCCCCTTTTGCCTCGATTAAGTTCGCTTGCGCACTGGAGCGAAGCAAGCAGACAAGGCTATGGCCCTGAGCCAAACAGCTATCTAAAAAGTGGCTTCCGATAAAGCCGGTTGCGCCTGTAAGAAAGATCTTCACGTGGACAGTAGATGAGCGGTATTATTTTGCTTATGCAGAATGCAAAGGTCGACTATGAGTGAATTCGCCACAGTCATTATGATTGAGCTCGTTTTAGTATTTGGCGGAGTGGTGCTATTTGCTTGGTGGCAATTTCGCGACCTGCGGAAGGAACGCGAAAAAAGAGAGCGGCATCAAGGTGAGCAAACAAACGATAAAAAATGATATTGCTGCCGCACCACGCAGTACCTATCGGATCAGAAATTCAGTGCCGATACAAACCAAGACAAGACTGAGATTCCGCCAAAAATCACAATGAAGGCGATCGTTAATCCGCCATAAATGGTGACTAGCTTGTTTTTTGTTTCTACTGCTTTACTGTTACGCATTACATTTCCTTAATGAATTAGCTTAGGCCTGACGTGCTTTAGCTTTTGCTTGGGTATCGGCACTTTTTTGACGAAAATCGACAAGCGGATGATAGCCCATCTTATAACAAGCGCAGTGCTCGCCCAAGATCCAACGGGCTAGTTTTATTCTGAGGGCTTTTAACATGAAGGGTGCTTTCTTAATTAAATTTATAGCTTAATGTTAGCCTTAAATCGATGTATTTGCTTGCCCACTACTTTAGTGACGGAAAATGGTGGTCTACCCCCACTCAGTACAATCAATCCATGCCTTATGATTTTGACGCCCCTGTAAACCGCAGCAATAGTGACTCGATACGTTGGGATCGCTACGCTGCTGGCGATGTCATACCGCTATGGGTAGCGGATATGGATTTTCAATCACCGCCTTGCGTATTGGAAGCACTTTCTCAACGTGTACAGCATGGGGTCTTCGGCTACACCCACGCACCCGATTCCTTGCGCCATGAAATTGCACTTTATCTAGTAGAACAATTCAGCTGGGAAGTGGATCCTGAATGGATTGTCATTTTACCGAGCGTCGTTTCTGGGCTATACACTGCCGTTCGCCAACTAACGAACCCAGGGGAACACCTGATCGTTCCGCAACCGGTTTACCACCACCTGCGCTTAGCCTGCTCTGAAGGCCCCCGCCCCTTTACTGAAATTCCCCTCATGCTGAGCCATGATCGATGGGTTCTGCCATGGCAAACGCTGAGTCAATCTTACGAAGTCAATACAAAATTAGCCATGCTTTGCAATCCTCAAAATCCGGGTGGCACCGTTTACACCAAATCTGAATTACAGCAGTTCGCGGTATTCTGTGAAGAGCGCGATATCCTCATTTGCTCCGATGAGATTCATGCAGGTTTAGTACTTGATTCCCAGGCACGCCATACCCCGATTGCCAGCCTCAGTAAAAGTATTTCGATGCGTACTGTCACCCTCATGTCACTCAACAAAGTATTTAATTTTCCAGGCATTGGTTTAGCGTGGGCCATTGCTGAAAATCCCAGCTTACGCGCAGCAATGCAAACCGACTTACACCGCACCATTACCGATCCTGGCTTGTTGGCTTATACCGCAACCCTGGCTGCGATGCGAGGCGGGGAAAGCTGGAGGCAATCCCTACTGCACTACCTCCGAGGTAACCGCGATTATGTAGCCGCTCGTATAAAGACCATGCCCCCACTTCGAATAGCCAAGATGGAGGCGAGTTATTTGGCCTGGATTGATTGCAGCGCCCTCAATTGCGCTGACCCACACGCACTTTTTTTAGGGGCTGGGCTTGCGCTATCGCCCGGCGCTCAATTTAATGCGCCGCAATTTGTGCGGCTCAATTTTGGAACCCAGCGAGTCATATTGGAACAAGCGCTAGACCGAATGGCAGCCGCAATTAAAACGACTAATGCTTAAGTAATTAGCGCTGGATTTCGTTGCGCAAGGCAACCAGCAGAGGGTGATCGCTTGGAAAATCACCCTGCTCTACAGCAGCCTTGACTTCGGGAAGGCGACTGGCGATTTCTTCATTGCCCTGAAAAATCATGGTCCACTTTAAAAAGCTACGGCGCTCAATCGATTTACGAGCAATTAACTTGACGTTCTTGTGGCGATCGTCTTTTTGAATCTTCTCCCATAAGCCATCAATTAAATTAGCAGGGCCTTCAATTACTTGGCCAAATTTCTGATCTTCAAATATCAGAACACCAGTGATTCCGAGGGCTTGATTGCGCAGATAGGAGTGATACAGAAGGCGCATCAACCCTAAAAATGACATCTCCTCAGCCGGCTGGCTGACGTAAGTCAATTCAACTAATTCAGGAGATGGTGTTTGCATACCGATACTTATACTTATTTAGATTTAACGCTTATATTACGCACTTCCATGCCAAATGGCAGTAGTCGTATACCCCGAATGTAGCCGGTATCTGCTTAGCTTGCTGAGCGCAAAATACCCACCGTAATACCTAGGATTTTGGAAAAGTAGAGTTACTTTGAAGGCGGGAAGCTCTATGAAACCCCTAATTTAATGCCGAAATCAGGGTGCCAGGTCGAACACCAAAACCTCAGCGCCCTCGCCATGCTCCAGGGTCACCTGGCTTTCACCCTTCAGCATTAAAGCGTCGCCCGCCTGCAATTGCTGTCCTTGGGCCACTAATGTGCCTTTAATTAAATGCACGTATGCCTTACGAGCCGGATCCATTTTCAGGTTAGCCGACTCCCGCCCCTCAAATAAACCAGCATAGATTTTGGCATCGGCGTTCATCTTCACTGAGCCTTGCGCACCATCGATCGATGCAATTAAATGCAAGCTGCCGCGCTTGGCTTGGGGCGGAATGGTTTTTTGCTCGTACCCTGGCTCTACGTCCTTATGTAGGGGCTCTAGCCAGATTTGTAAGAAATGGGTTTCTTGGTCTGGTGCATGATTGAATTCACTATGAATAACCCCGGTACCAGCACTCATTCGCTGCACATCCCCCGGCGGAATGGTTTTTACATTGCCGATACTGTCTTCATGCGCTAACTCACCCGAAAGAACATAACTCACAATCTCCATATCACGATGGCTGTGCTTACCAAAACCCTTGCCGGCTGCAACACGGTCCTCATTGATCACACGTAAATTTCCCCAGCCCATGAATTGCGAGTCATGGTAACTGGCAAATGAAAAGGAATGGTAGCTTTTGAGCCAGCCGTGATTGGCATAGCCGCGGTCACTGGATTTTCGGAGGTGCACCATACAAAGAATTCCTACAGTGAAAATAAATAGGGAAAATCACACTATATAAAGTGTGATGTTTATCACATGATGTGAAGTAAGGTATCAATATTAACTCTGCTGGGCTAGGACGCCAAAATAAGTTGATTTGGAAAGGGTATGTAATGAAGGCAATCGATGCTTCGCAAAAAACATGAATTTTATTGCGTTAGAATTTTACAAACTGATTCATCGAAATTTAGTGCGGTACATACAGCCTGAAAGCGCTTAAATAGATCATCTCTACTATTGCCACCCAAATTTAGTACGGCATACCGATGGCTGCCGAGCCATTTAATTTCCCGTTTTAAGCCAGCACCTTTTTTGCGATACTGCATTAAGATTAAGTCGGGATATTGAGACAAGACACGTACTTCATGCGCTTTCGTAAGCTTCTTTTGCGAGGACAAATGATTAAACGAGCGAAAAATAAAACTAGCTGCTGAACCAAATTGTGCCCTCGGCATAGGCAGATGAGGCTCTTCGCCAACAGCCAAAGAAAATAAAATGCTGTATGAGCTTACGCCATCTACCCGATCATATAAGTTGACGAGCTGGGATGCCATGCGCGGATTAATTTCAATAATTTTTAGATCATCTGTATTTTCATCGTAAATCAATTCAATATTAAAAAATCCATGGCAATACCCAATTCCATTTAGGACTTTTTCAGCAATGCCTTTGGCGCGGCTTTGAATCATATCGGGTAGTTGAGATGGGTATTCAAAACGCATAAATGCACGGGTTTGCGGGTACATTACTTCATCAATCAGACCCAGAAAATGAACTTTTCCGTCGATACAATAGCCATCAATATTAAGCTGCCTACCGTACATAATTTCCTCTGCTATCAATCCATTTGGATCGACTAAGGACGGCAAATAGAAGGGCATGATTTTCAAAAAAGGCTGTACTAATTTACGTATTAAGGTTTCTTCAAAAAAATTAAATTGAACATGTTGTTGCAGTTCGCCCGCATCACGGATCTCTTTGGCCAATACAGAATAGGTTGCCTTAATGGGCTTAATAAATAAGGGAAATGCTAAACTCTGCATCTGCTCCTGACGATAAGGATAAGGAACATGGCAAAACTGAGGAACTGCAGAAGAAATAATTTTTTTCTGCGCTAAACGACTCTGCAATTTGTGCTGACAAACAATAATAGCCTCTGGCTTATTTCCCGGTAATCCAAGCCGCTCAGCTAAGATGGCCGCAATCAGGCAACCAAATTGCTCGTCATTACTGACGACACCATCTAGGCCAATCGCACGATACTTTTTTTCTAGTTTTTCAATATAACTAAGCGCATTCCAGTTTAATAACCGCACGTTCTCCGGAAAGCGAAAGAGATTGAAGCCTTCAAAATAAAATTGATACTGATTTGAAAAGTGCGGCGTATTTAGCGCGACATAATCCCAATCCTTTGGAAACAAAATAAGTATCTTTTTCATTTGCACTGATCTGGAATTAAATCTACCCTTGCCTTAGCCCTTGCAGCCATCTTTTCAAAACGACTTTCCATCCGCGATAATAAAAATTGCTTAATAAGAAATTGCGGGAAGATGGAGTCTAATTGTAAAAATGCATTGAAAGTAAACACCGTACCCCCTTCTATTGGGGTTAAAAGCCATGATCCACGATATTCTTTTAGGTAGCCCTTTAGCTGCTTAAATTGCATTGCCTTACTTGGTTCTTCTGTGTAGTCAATGATGGAATCAAAGTGCGTCGAAAACAGCAAGGTCGTGTCTTCAATGCGCTGCTCTACTCGAACTGTATTCTCAGATAAGCGCGTTACCTTGCTGGACCGAATAGCCTCCGATGGCTCGTTATCATTAAAATTAGTCAGCAGCGCGTAAGCCTGGCATTGACTTAACGGAGTGGCATAACTGGCCTTCACCTCAAATCCGCCATCCATTGGGAAAAGTTGAACGGATATGGCGCTATTTAATTTATTAGCGCTTGCTGAGGCGCCAAAAAATAAGTATCCAGCTAGTGCGTAGATCAAAAATTGTTTGATTGATCGTGCCAAGACACCCATAAAAAAGGAAGTTAAAAGGTTGTTGTTAAGTCGGTTAACCATGCAGGTGAGTGCTGCAGCAAGAATGCCTCTATAGGCTTATCTTGTCCAGTAATGACCAAGAGGCTTATCAAGACTAGGAAGCCACCTAGTAGCTGTTTGCCAATCTGACCTGCGCCACCTAGCTTGGCCTTTGCTTTTAGCATAGCAGTTCGGGATAACACGCCTAATAGTGCCAATGGTAAGCCAGCACCCAAGCCAAATACAGCCATCACAATGGCTATCTTGCCTAAATCCGTACCCTGACTTGCTAACGTAATCGCTGCGCCTAAGGTTGGTCCCACGCAGGGTGTCCACACTAGGCCCAATAAGATGCCGATCAAGAATTGACCGGACAGGCCATCCATGGATACTTTGGATAACAAAGTATTTCCAGCGCCACTAAAGCCGGACATGGCAACGGCGAGGCGTTCTTGTAATGCACTAGAGAGTAATACGATTCCAATCATGCCCATAATGATGGCAGCTATCAAACGAAAACTATCCTGAGCTAAACCGATGCTAGATCCAAGGCTAGCCAATCCTGTTCCGATAAGGGCAAATGATATGGCCAAGCCCCCAGCTAGGGCAAAAGGGCCTAAGCGATGCTGATTTGCCGCTGCTCCAATAATGATGGGGATCAGGGGCAAAACACAGGGAGACAGGGTGGATAAGATTCCTGCAATAAATGCAAAAAGAAAAGATCCAAACCCAAAATCCACTACAGTGCCTGGCGCGTCAGCTTAGATAAAGCGGCCTCTTTGGTATCGCCAGTAGCGCGCGCTACCTCTTTACCACTTTTGTAGACAATGATCGTGCTCTGTGTACGCACTTTTAAAGTTTTTAATAAATCTTTCTGATTATCATAATCCACTTGATAAAACACGACGTTTTTATACTCTGGATCTTTCATAAAGACAGCCAATACTTTATCTTGGGTTTTGCAAGTAGAGCACCAATCCGCATGGGTTGAGATCACAGCAGACTTGCCCTGCTTTTCAATATCTGCAAGATCTGCCGCCGAAATTGGCTGCCCGGCCGAGAACGCAGCAGTCGATAACAGAACGGTGCTTGCAACAATCAATTTCATGAGTGTTTTCATTGTGGATTCCTTTAGTTCAGAATTGCATTTCCAAGTTTTAGAATACTTTTTTAATCCGGCTTTTTCAAGTAAATTTGCGCGTTCATCTTGCCAGCAAAAATCATATCCAACTGCACGCCATCGTTCCCCTGCACTACCTGAATCCCTTCTTTTTCAGACGGCATGGTTTTCTCTACAACCAGCATATTGGCGGGCCAATCCACGCGTAGCTTGGCCGCCATTGGTAAGAAGCCGTCAAAATAACGGCGCATCAGCGGACCTGCATTCAGACGGTATTGGCCGACCCCAACTTGATCTAGCGCTTTGGATTGCAAATCAATGCAAATTGAGGCGCCGCGCTCGACATCGGTTAGAACCACTTGATTATTCTTCACTTCTGCTGAGGCCATTTTGTCAACGCTCTTGACTGCAATCGCCTGAATGCGGTTGGCATTAAACACAATCACGACTTTCCGAATCGGATCCAATTGGTAGTGGCAGGTTGCAATCTCAACGCTGCCGCTCACGAGGCTTGCTGGCGTAATAATCACTCGAGATTCATAGGAGTAGGCCCCGGGATCAGGGCGCTCCTTCATGTATTTAATCTGCCCTTCAGTGGCAATATCCGAGAAATCCAATGCCATTGCCGGCATGGCACATAGCAGCAGAGTAACAAGGGGTAGATTTTTGAACATATTAAAAGTGATTGTCGATCACCATTTCTGATTTAGGAATAAATCCGGGCTTAGGCCAGGCCGCCTGCGTGCTTTTACCAATCACCAGCATGGCCGCTACCGCATAGTCTTTAGGCAAATGAATGAGCTCAGCAACCTTATTAAAATCAAAGCCAACCATCGGGCATGAGTCGTAGCCCATTGCCTTTGCTGCCAGCATCATGGTTTGTAACAAAATTCCAGCAGAGCGCATGGCTTCATCGCGTTGCAACTGCTCATTACCCGAATAAAACGGATTAATCCATGGCACCAAGATGTCTTGCGCTGCCTTAGGTGCATTCACCCAATAGCGTGCAGGATCTTTATCCCATGCTTTGATATCAACGGTCACCACAAATAAGAGTGAGCCATCAGTGACCTGCGCCTGATCATGGGCTGCTGCACGCAACTGCACTCGCAGTGCTTTATCTTTTACATTGACCAAACGCCAGTGCTGAATATTAAAAGACGATGGGGCTTGCATCGCCAGATCAATTAAGGCATCGGTTTCAGCAGGGGTAATTTGATGCGTAGCATCAAAGTGCTTTACGGCTCTACGCTGGCGAATGGCGTCAAGTGTGTTCATATAGTTCCTTTAACTGGTAATAGCTTACTGTAATAGAAATTGCAAAAGTAGGATGACTTCTAGGGCAAATCCCAGCCAAACCCATTCATAGCGGTATTGAAGTTGCGTTGCTACCGAATTAAGTAAACTTAATCACCATGAAAACCGCAGGCCATTCTCTACTTCTTTGTACTCTGAGCCTGCTTTTTAGGCCCGCCATGGCAATTGATTTGCAGCCAGGCGACATTGTTGCCCCGCCGCCCAACCGGACTGTGGTGACGGTGTCCTACGTCAATAGCCAAAACAACGACTTATACCGAAACGGCGTTAATACCGGCGCCGACCCGAGACTCGAGAGTAACGCGGCATCCATACGCTTAGCCCACACCTACAGCATTGGCTCACTACCGGCCGTCACTTACCTGCAAACCTGAACTGGCACCCTCTCAACCGATGGATCGCTGGCAGCCTTTCCGGGTAGCAAGGAAGACGGACTCCGGTATCGTGACGGCAATTTGGCCTTATTCCAATCACGCCACCCGAACTTACCTTGGGCTTGGGGCTTATCTGTTTTTACCTACCGGTGATTACTCCAATGCCAAAGCCTTCAATCTGGGTAGCAATCGCTATGCACAAGCACTTCAAGTAGGTTACCAGCGCCCCATCACAAAAAATATGGACGCTGCAGTTGCCGTCGATTCCACCTGGTTTGGCGCCAATAGCGCCTGCGCTGCAGCGTGTCTGTCCAATCAAAATCTACAGTTAACACAAAAACCACTCTATACCGCACAAGCTGGCCCGATTTACAAGATCAATCAGACCTTTACGGTGGGGGCAACTTACGTCTATGTCGCCGGTGGTGAAACCGCGTGGAATGGGCTTGAACGTAACAATACCCTCGTAACCCAGCGCTATTACGTGAGTGGTGTAGCCCACACGCGGGTAGGTCGATTTACCGTACAATATGGCAACGACATCGCCACCATGAATGGCTTCATGGAAAGCAATCGTTTTATAGTGCGTTATGCCAAGGCATTTTAGGCTTATATGCCCCGCACTTATAACTTCCTTACCGCAGCCATTAAAGTTGCTTTTGTACTTTATCCCTTA